>Ga0207034_1054_pt1 | contig 21314 bp, 20 predicted proteins | sample Alteio_BWMinCont_36_FD_153269 | JGI IMG/M metagenome (GOLD analysis project Ga0207034, IMG submission 153269) | Enriched cells from forest soil in Barre Woods Harvard Forest LTER site, Petersham, Massachusetts, United States -... | ecosystem: Environmental > Terrestrial > Soil > Temperate forest >...
GCGGCTTGGGAGGTTGTGCTATTTTGGAGCCCAACACGGAATCAAGAGGTGGCCGGGTCTGAGGTACTCCGAAGGCCCGGCTTGCACCAGACCGGGCCTTCGGAGTACCTCAGACCCGGCCACCTCAACGGGTGATTTTGATTCAGACATCTTAGATTTAATTGTATTATCATGTCCATGAACCCAAACCGCGCGCCGTCGATTCATCACTGCACGTCTCATCCGTTGCATTTTTTTGGTCGCTGTGCGGAGTTAAACGTTCTCGATGAGGCGTTGGCGGGCGGACAAACGAGCCTGGTGGCGATGGTGGGTCCGGGTGGCCAAGGTAAGACGGCGATCGTGCAAGAGTGGTTGGGGCGGTTGGCCAACCGGAGCGCAACGCCGAACGATTCGAATTTGAATGGCCTGTTCTTTTGGAGTTTTTATCGAGGCAAAGACAGCGACTTGTGTTTGCGGCAACTGTTGGCATATGCCGAGGGTTTGTCCCAGGCGCCGGACGTGTCGGCGAGCTATTGCGTCGATCGGCTCGTGCCGCTGTTGCGGACGGAGCGCTGGGCGGTCATCTTCGATGGCACCGAAGTCGTGCAGCATGAAGCGGGGAGTTGGTTTGGGCGCTTTCTGCATCCGGAGTTGAGCCGGCTTTTGGAAGAGTTGGCGGCGGCGCCGATGCCCGGCGCCGTCGTGCTGACGACTCGGTTTCCCTTGCCGACTTTGGAACAACGCCGGCATGCGCGCGTTTTGTGTTTGAGCACGCTTGACGAACCAAGTGGCGTTGGTTTGCTCAAAAGCCTCGGTGTGCGCGGGACCGACAGCGCATTGACCGATGCGGCCAAGTCGTGCGGTCTTCATGCCAAGGCGGTGGAATTATTGGGCACTTATCTCGTGCGCTTTCACGGCGCCGCCGTGGAAAAATATCGGACGCTTCCAAACATCACCGACGCCGCCGCCAGCGCCGAAGAGCAATCCGTGGCGCGCGTGCTGCTGGCGTTGCAATCGGCGCTCGCTCCGGAAGCGCGCGACATTCTCGCCTTGGCGACCGCGTTTCGCCAACCACCTATTGCGGCGCGGCTCTTGCAATACCTCGTGAGCGAGCCAGTGGCAAAACTCTTGCACACGACCTGGGGGCGAAACTATCCGGGCTTCGGCGCTCGCGGTGAACAATGGCTGCGGGACCAAGTGCAAAGCCTGGTGGACTTGCGCCTCTTGGAACGTGTGGGGCTTACGTTCGGCAATGCGACATTCGCTGCGGAGGTGGTGCTCGACGCTCACCCGCTGGTGCGCCGCGGCTTCGAGAGCATGCTGGGCTCGGACGATCATCGGCATGGCGCGACCGCGCGGGCGGGGTTCTTGCGAGGCCGGCCGGATCGCCGACCGCCGCAGACGCTCGAAGAGGCGCGCGAGGAAGTCGAGCTATTTCACGCCTACTGCGATGCAGGCATGTGGAACGAAGCGGATAACACCTTCGTCGCCCTCGATAATCCGAAACATCGCTTTTTGGCGCCGGCGTTCGAGCGCGACCTGCTTACGCGCTTCTTTCCCGAGGGAGATTGGCATCGGCCGCCGCTTTGGGCGGGGTTTGGGCGGTATCGCAGCTTGGCCATTTGTTTGGAATTGCTGGGGCAATTTGAGGATGCGCTTGAAGTGTATCGGGACGCCGATGCGCCGTTGCGAGGGGATGCGTTGATTGCGCTGGGGCGCTTGGCGACAATACGCGCTACGCCGCAAGCGGGGCATCCGTGGCAGATGCTGTGGCAAGCGTATCGCGCGCACGCGCTGTGCCTGGCGGGGCAAGTCGGCGAGGCATTTCAGGTTGCCCAAGCAACGGTCGCGATGGATGTCTACGAATGGGTCCATCTGTTCGAGTGCCTGCTGCGCCTGGGTAAGTTGGCGTCCGTCGATCTGCGGAGCGTGCTCTATCGGCAACCCTTCGAGGACGAACACCGCTGGGCCGCCCTCGCCCGCCGCCGCATGCACGCCGATTATGAGCGGATCAACTCACTGGGCACCGACCTCGATGCGGAGTATCGTGACATCCTCGATGCCTACGAGCGTGGCGGATTGCCGTATGAACGGGCGCTGACGCGGCTTAGTTATGGCCGCTGGCTGTTGCGCGAAGGCAGAACGGCGGAAGCAGTTGCGATGGCGCGCGGGGCGTTGGAACTGGCGCGGCGGTACGGTATGGCGATCGCGGAAGTCGATGCGTTGGAGCTTTTGGGCGAGGAGACGGGCGAGCGGCGGAGAGTGCTAGGGTATGAAGGGCCGGGTAGACCATGAAATAAACGCGACCGATTGTTTCGGCGCTGGACATTTACGGCTCTGCAATGCCAAGGTCCCGACAAATCTTTCGCGCCAGCGGATCAGGAATGTCCGTATGTCGCGGTACAGCGGATCGGCGGTTATTTTCCGGAATCCCCCACCACGAGTGCCGCCGCCCCTCGCGGATCAAGACGCACCCATGCCGCCTTAGGTGAGCGATCAATTCGTGCCGTTTCACGCCGGGATGCTCACTTCCTCGTAGGCTCCCTTCGCGGCCGCGCGTGCGTCTGCGCGGTTCATCTCAAGCGCTTCTTCTAAGGCATCGCGGAGATTATCCAGCAACTCCGCGCGGGTCTGGCCTTGTGAGTTGACCCCCGGTAGTTCCTCGACCCAACCGATCCACCATTCGCCGTGCTGCTGGACGACAGCAGTATAAGTCGCCACCATGAGAAGACTCCAAATGAAGATGCTTTACCTACAGTGCCTGCCATCGCCATTGTAGCTTATCCGCGTGATTTTGCCCGCGCTCCTCTTCGAGTCGCGGCTAACCATGCGCATGTCCGTCTGTTATCATTTCATGTCTACTACGGTTAATAAACCGCCATCGCCGCCAACAATTCCTTCGTGAACATACGGGACACGCCGATGCGTCTCCAACCCTCGCTGCTCTGGACTTGGAACCGCACCATTGATCGTGTGCCTTACTTGCTGACCGGCGCCGCGCTGTTTTTGGTGAAATTCGTCATCGACTGGACAATCGCCGGCCAAGGTTTCGGCCGATCCTGGTCGCCTCTCAATTACCTCGTTTGGCCAAATGATCGCGTCCTGCGCGTGTTTGAGCTCAGCGAGCCGGAGCGTTGGTTTTCACTGACAATGTTGCTGGTTTCGCTGCCGTTCATATGGACGGGAATAATCCTCTCGCTGCATCGGCTACGGGCCGCGGGACTGCCGTTGGGGCTGATCTTGTTCTTCTTCGTGCCTGTAGTGAATCTGTTGTTCTTTTTGATGCTGGTCTTGCTGCCGAGTCGCGAGGAACTGCCGGCGCCGCCATTGGTTGAAAGCACCGCCGAATCCGAAAGCACCATCGATTCTTCGAGCAACCCAGGCCCAACGGACACTCGAATCATCGCGCCAAGCGCGCTTTCGCCACACCTGCCAACGCCCCAATCGAGCATAACAAGAGGCGTTCGCCGTGACGTCCGGCGACGTTATGAGCCGTTGCGCGAGGTTCATTACAACATTGTCCTCGAAAGCCAATGGCGCAGCGGGCTAATGGCATTGGCCATCACGGTGCCGTTGGGGGTGTTCGGGTTAGTCATCGGTGCGCAAGTGTTGCAAAGCTACGGTTTCAGCCTGTTCGTCGGCGCTCCGTTCGCGGTTGGCATGATCTCGGTGTTGGTGTTCGGTTTGTCCAGGCCGAAGCCGGTGGGCGCGAGTCTTTGGGTGGCGTTTTGGTCCACTATTTTGGTGGGATTTGCCATGCTGGGGTTCGGTTTCGAAGGCGTCATCTGCTTATTCATGGCCGCCCCAATCACCGTGCCGCTTGCCTTGCTGGGCGGGCCGGTCGGCTACACGATCCAGTCTCGATCGTGGTTAAATGACGAGACAACATCGCTCGCTCTCGCGATCGTCGTCTTCCTGCCGAGCCTCATGGCTGCGGAATCCTTGCATGATCCGATGCCGGACGAGCAGGCGGTGCGGACGGAAATCATCATCGACGCGCCGCCCGCCAAGGTTTGGTCGCGTGTTATCGCCTTTCCGCCGTTGGCTGAGCCGGATGATTGGTTTTTCCAAACGGGCATTGCCTATCCTGTGCGAGCCGAGATTCATGGCACGGGAGCCGGTGCCGTGCGCCACTGCGTTTTCTCGACGGGCACTTTCGTCGAGCCGATCGACGTCTGGGACGCTCCCAAACGTCTCGCCTTTCGCGTCACCGAGCAACCGGACCCCTTACGCGAGTGGAGCCCCTACGATATTCACCCCGCCCACCTGGATCATTACTTCGCAAGCAGCAAGGGCGAGTTTCTCTTGGAGGATTTGGGCGACGGCCGCACCCGTTTGGTTGGCACGACATGGTACACCAACCGCATGTGGCCCGCGAGTTATTGGAACTTGTGGTGCGATTACATTATCCATCGCATCCATTTGCGGGTGCTGACGCATATTCAAGGGCTGGCGGAGGGAGGGGAATGACGCCGCGTAGGTGCCGAATCAGGCACACTGCCGATCAAGGCTATTGACGGTAGGGAACTGTCCTATGGACGACGCGGGCCGTATGATTGCGGAGTTGACTTTTCTTACTTCAGTAGGATTCTTATCATGCCTATTCGTACCGCTATCTGGCAGGTCGGCATTGAACCCAAGCAACTTGCCGAGTCATTGCTGGCCAAGGAGCAACTACTCGAAGAAATGATCCTCGCAGCCCCACAATTACTATCGGACGAATGGATGCTGATTGGCAGGCAGGAGGACACGGGGTTCGGGGGACGTATAGATTTACTCGCGATTGCGCCGGATGCCTCCCTCGTATTAATAGAACTTAAACGAGATCGTACGCCACGCGAAGTCGTCGCCCAGGCGTTGGATTACGCTGGTTGGGTCGATAAACTTCGAGCCGAAGACATTGCCGCAATCTACGGAAGATTCGCGCCCGGGCGCAGTCTGGCCCAAGATTTTCGCGAACGTTTTGGGCAAAACCTAGACGAGCAGACACTCAATCAAAGCCACCAGATTATTATTCTGGCTGGGTCGCTCGACCCAAGCACGGAGCGAATTGTAAGTTACTTAAGTGATCGTGAAATCCCAATCAATGTGCTTTGTTTCCAGGTCTTCACACATGGTGAGGGACAATTGCTAAGTCGCGCGTGGCTGCTAGACCCCGCTCACACTCAAGTAAGTGCCGCTGCGATCACGGACGGACCTGCGGAACCTTGGAACGGCGAATTCTACTGCAACTACGGGCACTTTGAAGGAACACGCTCTTGGTCGGACGCCGTGCAATACGGGTTCATTTGTGCCGGCGGTGGCGCATGGTACACCAGGACCTTGCAATTGCTCAAGCCCGGCGACCGCGTATGGGTTAAAGCGCCGGGCTACGGCTTCGTAGGGGTTGCCCGTGTCGTGGGTCACTCACAAACCTCGGAAACTTTCAAAGTAAATACTCCTTCAGGTGAGCGCCCCGTACTTCAAGTTGCCACGGGCGGCAAATACCACAGCGAGGAAGATCCCGAACGCCGTGAGCATTTCGTTCCGGTGCGATGGCTCCAAACGGTACCTTTGGATAGGGCTGTGGACGAGGTCGGCCTATTTGGCAGCACGCATAGTGTCTGCAAACCGACAACACCAAAATGGCGTCATACGGTCGAGCGACTTAAGAAAGAGTTTCCGGACTACAACAAATGAGTGAGTGCCTAACTCCATTTGTAGACACGCAATCGACCTCATACGCCGGGGGCTTCTTCGCAAACGTGACGCTTTGAGGTTTCGTCCTCTTGGCTTTGCACCATGCAATCTAGTTGATCGGAGGTGACGATGCGGCTTTGTTCTTACGTTGTCGTCATTGACAAAGGATTTGCACCGAACCCTTTTTCAGGTTTTTGCACTCTTGCCGCACGCACACCAAATCATCAGGGACTTCGACTAAAGGAAGGTGATTGGGTTTTGGGAAACAGTTCGAGCGCTGAGGGCCGACGACTTATTTATGCTATGCGAATATCGGAGGTTCTTGATTTTGACAAGTATTATCGGGATAACCGATTTGCACGAAAAAAAGCAAAAGCCGGAACATGGCGGGATCGTTGTGGAGACAATATCTATTTCCGAAATAAAGCTGGCGACTGGGTGAGGGGCGTTTCCTTTCACCACACTTCACTCGACAGCCTTCGGCAAGACACTCGCCGTCCACGGGTCTTCATTTCAGACCATTTTTTTTATTTCGGAGAAAACGCGCGCGCTTTACCCCCAAAATTCGCTTCCTTGGCTCGAACTTGTCAAGGATGTAAATACCATCCAGGAAACCTTGTCGAGGAATTCATTAAATGGTTGGAGCAGACGTATAAACCTAGATTACACGGCGAGCCGAGGGATCGAGACGAATCAACTGACCTTAAATGCGAACCCATTCAGCCAAGGATGCGACAGACAGGTTCGGGAAAATGCACTTGATGTGGGCCCCACCGAACCTAACCTACAGCCGAGCGGCTTGGTCGGGAGACCAGGGCCGAGCGCGCGACCGGCGCCGAGCGTGGAGGAATGAACCTACCGGGGCTTCGGAGTACCTCAGCCCCGGCCACGTTTAGGTTTTTTTCAGCTGGCGCGGCTTGGGCCCTTCATTGCACAAGCCAAAGTAGAGCATAATGCCCTGGGCGTTGGGGTAGCCCAAATGTCTTGAATTCGGCGATGTTTGAATAAAATCGTTATGCCGTAAAGATTTATGAAGAATCGGCAACCCGAGCTTAGCGGGCTGCCATACCCCGTGAATTATGAACAAATGCCCACTCGCGAGCGGTGTAAAGCCACGATTTATTGTGGGGTTGCGTCGCGAAAAGCATGTGTTCAAAGCGGGTTTTGCATGAACACAGCAACCACCCCGGCCCCCCCTTCGTAATGGGGGGGGAATGTGGTAATATGCTTGGACCATTCAACGGCCTCGATTGGTGTAGGCATCGTAGCAAAAGCCTCGCCATGACACGTGGCTTGCGGTATGCTAGCTGGCGGAGGAAAAAACCGATGAGCACCCAAATCGAAGTGGTTTTTGAAAACGGCATCTTCCGCCCCTTGCAGCCGGTCCATCTTGCCGAGCATCGGCGCCTGACTGTTACCATCGAAGAAAAATCCGTTGACGGCATGGACGGCGCCGACGAGGCGCACTTCCTCCTGCCCGAGGATCGCTGGCAAGTTTTTTGCGATGCTTTGGACGCGCCCCCGAAAGAAATCCCCGCGCTCCATAAACTGCTTTCGACGCCGAGTCTCTTTGATGGCACTCCCAATGCCGCATCCTAGTCCGGTTCCACTCGCGAAAGGCCACGATCTGACTGCGTTCGACTGCGGCACGCCTGCCTTGAACGACTATCTCAGCAAACATGCTTTGCAAAACCAACAAAATCGCTCCGCCCGCACGTATGTAACTGTTCTGGAAAATCGGGTCGTCGGTTACTACACGCTTGTCGCCGGCTCGGTCAGCCGCGAAGACGTGCCGCCGCGGGTCGCCAAGGGCCTCGGAAATTACCCCGTCCCGATCATCCTTCTCGCCCGCTTAGCCGTCGATCAAAAGGAACAAGGGCAAGGTCTAGGCGCGTCCTTACTAAAAGACGCGCTTTTGCGGTCTGCTCAAGCATCTGACATCGTGGGATGCCGGGCCGTCCTAGTCCACGCCAAAAACCAAACGGCGCAGGCTTTCTACCGCAAGTTTGGCCTTGAGCCGTCGCCTGTCGATGATCTGCATCTTTACGTGCTTGTGAAGGATATTAGGGCGAATTTCCGCGATTCGCCCAAACAAGCATAATAAATGGTTTCGCCACTCGATCTACTTCATCATCCGCGCCACCACCAGCCGGATCATGTCGTAAGGCACCTTCTCCGCTAGCTCGATGAAAATCGGCTTGAGCCGGTCGGTGCCTACTTTGGTGGCGGCGGAGGTTACTTGGGTTTGGATGTCCGCGGGGACCCAGGGAGAGATGTCGTCAATCTTTTCTTGCTGAACGAAGTCGGCCAGGTAGTCCATGATCGTGCTATGGGTGCGGCCGGTCTGGTGCATGACGTCTTCGATGGCGGCTTGTTGGCGGAAAAGCTCGAAAGCGGTCGCGCGGGTGCCGGTGAGAGGCGCGGGCTTGGCGGCTTCGCGCGGCTTGACGGGGCGAGGCGCCATGTCGGTGGTCAAGCCGTTGACGCGACAAAAGTCGAGGATTCGTTGTAACAGAACTGCGCCATGCTCGCGCAGCTTGGCATCGCCGATGCCGTAGACGAGCCGGAGCTTTTCGAGAGATGAGGGGCGAACGCGGGCCAACTCGCGCAGAGTGGCGTCGCTGAAAATGATGTAGGGGGGGACTTGCTTGGCGTCGGCCAGGTCGCGGCGGAGCACACGCAGATCCTCAAAGAGTCCTTTGTCGACGCCCTCCCAGGAAACCGTGTCCGCCTTGGATTTGCGCTCGGAGTCATCCGCGCGGCGGCGCACCGGTTTGAGCAGGCGCACGTCGCGCTGCTTTTTCATGACTTCCCAAGAGGCTTCGGTCAGCTTGAGGATGGGATAGTCATCGCCCTATTGTTTCAAGACGCCTTGGCTGATGAGCTGGTAAATCCAATCGCGCAACTCGGTCTTCGGATATTCGCGAAGCAGGCCGTAGGTGGTGAGTTTGTCATGACCCGTGCTGCGCACCTTGTCGGTGTTCTCGCCGCGCAGGACGCCGATCACGTGGTTGACGCCATAGCGTTCCTGGACGCGCGCGACGCAGGACAAGATTTTTTGGGCCAGCACGACGGCATCGGGGACCGGCTCCGTGTCGCCCAGGCAGATGTCGCAGGCGGCGCAGGTGGTGATGTCGTAATCTTGGCCGAAATAGTTGACGAGGGCCTTGTGACGGCAGACGGCGCCGCGGGCATAGCGGTCGATGTCATCGAGGTGCCTCATGGCGTTGGGCAGGAAGTCGGGGGCGACTTTGTTCTCCTGGGCCGACTTGTTGATGATCCACTTCCAGCTCATGAAATCTTCGCCGGAATAGAGTAGCACGCATTCCGCTTCCAAGCCGTCGCGACCGGCCCGGCCCGTCTCCTGCTGGTAATGCTCGACGGACTTGGGCATGGCGGCATGCAGGACGAAGCGAATGTTGGAGCGGTCGATGCCCATGCCGAAAGCGACCGTGGCCACGATCAGATCGCATTTTTCCTGGGCGAACAGTTCCTGGGCATGGAAGCGTTCCTCAGGCGTCAGACCGGCATGATACGGCTGGCACTTGACTCCCTGGGCTTGCAAGATCGCGTTGACCTGGTCCACGTCCTTGCGGCGCAAACAATAGATGATGCCCGCTTCACCCGCGTGGCGTTTGAGCACTTCGGCGATCTGGGAATAAAGATCGGTGCGGGGCAGTACGCGGTAGCTGAGATTGGGACGATCGAAGCTGCCGACCAGCACGCACGGATCGGCGAGGTTGAGTTGCTTGCAAATGTCGTGGCGGACTTGTTCGGTCGCCGTCGCAGTGTAGGCGTGGACGTTGACGCCGGGGAAGTTTTCCTTGAGCTTGCCCATCTGGCGATATTCGGGGCGAAAGTCGTGGCCCCAGTGGCTGATGCAGTGGGCCTCGTCGATGGCAAATGTGTGTACCTCGCTCCGCCGTAGGAGAGCGCAGAAATCGCCGAGCGCGAGACGTTCGGGGGAGACGAACAGGAGGCGGATCAGCCCTTGCGCGAGGTCGATTTCATGGCAGGCACGTTCTTGCGCGGTTAACGAACTGTCGATCTGGACGGCCGGCACGCCGCAGGCTTTGAGGCTATCGACCTGGTCCTTCATGAGCGAGATGAGCGGCGAGACGACGACGGTGGTGCCGCCGCGCAAGACGGCCGGCGCCTGATAGCACAGGGATTTGCCGCCGCCGGTGGGTAAAACGACCAGCGAATCGCGGCGCTCGAGGACGGCGGTCATGGCCGGCTCTTGCAGCGGCCGAAACGAGCGGTAACCCCAGTGGCGTTCGATGACCTGGCGCAGTTCGTCGGTGGATGGGTGGGCCATGTGGCGTGCTTCGCATTCCGTTTCGGGTTATTATATTAAGAGCCAGTTTCGGAATTACAGTAATACAAGCGTGGCCGGGTCTGAGGTGCTCCGAGTGCCCGGTGTCGCTAAATAGACTTCCGAAGTCTTTAAGACTTCGGAAGTCTACGCACGGACTGCGCGAGAAGGGATTCAAATGGACCAACCGCGCGACACCGCCGCCGAGCCGCAATTGGGCTTGTGGGACGCGGTCAGCATTATCGTCGGTATCATTATAGGCGTCGGCATTTTCGAAGTTCCGGCGCAGGTTTTCGCCGCCGTGCCGGGGCCCTGGATTGCCCTCGGCCTTTGGGCCCTTGGCAGTGTATTCGCGCTGCTGGGGGCCATGTGCTTTGCCGAGTTGGCCAGCACTTATCCTCGATCGGGCGGCGAGTATGTCTACTTAACCCACGCCTTCGGTCCCATTGCCGGCTTCTTGTTCGGCTGGGCGCAACTCGCGGTAATCCGGCCGGGAAACATCGCGGCGCTCGCGTATCTGGTTGGCCTGTATGGCGCCAAGTTGTGGGGACTCGATGCCTGGGAAACGTTTGGCCTGGCGGTTGCCTCCGTGGTGGCTCTAACGATCGTCAACGTCCTGGACGTCACTCTTGGCAAGGACACGCAAAACCTGCTCACCGCCGCCAAGCTCATGGGATTGGCCGCGATCGTGGTTGTAGGCTTCGCATATGGCAAACCGGCGAACTTGTTTGACACCCCCGCCGGCGGCGAGCCCGATTGGTTTGCGGAGTCGATGCTTTTGATTCTGTGGACTTACGACGGTTGGAACGAGGCGGCCTACATCGTCGCCGAGGTGAAAAACGCCCGTCGCAACCTGCCCTTGGCGCTCATTTTGGGCACGAGCTTGGTGACGGCCATCTACCTTGTCATCAATGTCGCGTTTTTGTCAGCATTGGGTTTCACGGGCGCGCAGGGCGCCGCGATGCCGGCGCAAGTCCTCGGTCTGGGCTGGGGAGCCCTCGGCGCCACCGGGATCAATGTCCTCATCATCATTTCCGCGTTGGGCGCTATCAACGGCATGATCTTCACCACGGCACGCATCTATTCCGAGTTCGGGGCCGATCATCGTTTCTTCGAGCCGCTCAGCCGATGGAGCCCGCACTGGCGAACGCCGGTATGTGCCTTGCTGACGCAAGCGGTGCTGACGTTGGGCTTTCTCGTCGGCATCAGTGCCTGGGTAAGTCTCACCGCTCGGCGCAGCGCGCCGGAGACCATTAACAACGGCTTCAACGAGCTGATTTACATGACTGCCGCGGTGTTTTGGCTGTTCTTCCTACTGACGGGCGTCGCCTTTTTCGTCCTGCGCCGCAAAGACGCCGATCGACCGCGTCCGTTTCGGGTTCCCGGTTATCCCGCGGTCCCGTTGGTTTTTTGCGTTTGCTGCGCTTACATGGTTTATCGCGCGATTCTGTTCCGGCCTGGCGAATCCCTGATCGCGTTGGGCATCTTGTTGCTCGGGCTAGTCTTTTATTTTTTGCCTAAAAAGGCACAGCATCCGCGGGATTCGGATCACCTTATCCCGCGGTTTGGGAATTCGGTCAAATCTTCCTCTTTCGGCGACGAATAACCTCTCAGGGTTATTTTTTCTCCACACCATGAAAGGGGGTCCGCGGATGAAAAAACTTGTCGTAATCGTGCTCATGGTCGGTGCCGGGTTTTACTTCATGAGGCGCTCGGCCATGTGCAGCTACGCCAGCACGCTCTGGTCTCAGGTAAAAACCGAAACCAAGAACGTCGTGCCCACGCGCTTCGAGATTAGCCGCGCCCGGCATGAGATCGCCAACCTCGACGATGACATCGGCGGCATGATTCGCCCGATCGCCGAATACAAGGCGACCATAGCGTCCCTCAAAAAAGAGATCGACCGTTCGGAAACCGCGCTCGGCGTGCATAAAGCGGTGCTCCTGAGCATGACGAAGGATTTGGAGGGCAGCCCGACGGTCCTGGTTTATGCCGGCGAGGAGTATAGCGCCGACCGCGTCCGCGCCAAGCTTGCCAAGGACTTCAAGAGTTTCCGCCGACTGGAAGCGAATTTGCAAAGCCGGCGCAAACTTTTGGAGGCCAAGGAGAAATCGCTCAAGGCGACCCAAGAGCAATTGGCGAAGGTGATCGCCAAGAAGCGCGAATACGAAGTGCGCTTGGCCCAACTCGAAGCCGACGAGGAAACGCTGCGCATCGCCCGCATCGGCAGCAAAATCCAGATCGACGACAGCCGGACCACGCAAATCGAAGCCGCGTTATCGGACATCGAGCATCGGCACGATGTCGAGCGCGCGGAGGTCGAGCTCAAGACCAGCGATTTGGCCAACGACGTGATTCCGGTCGGGGAGCGCCGTTCCGGCGCGGTGGATGTCAACGCCATCCGGGACTACTTGGAGGGACGGACACCGAGTGGCGAAGGGCAACAAAAGAATGGCGAGGGGCGCGTGGCGCGGGGCGAGAAATAATCCCTCGTTACCAGGCTCCGCCTGGTAACGCGCTGCCCGGTAGGCTCTGCCTGCCCGTATTTCGCTTGGATGCCACACCTTGGGTGCCACGGGCAGCTTGTCTGCCCGTGGCACCCAAGGCAATCGCTGCCCTCCACACGGGCAGGCAAGCTGCCCGTGGCACCCCCAAACAGTTAGCGGGAATTCGCGGTTTTTCGCGGTAGAATAATTCCATGGCCAACGCTATCGCACCCACGCCCGAATTGCCAGGGCGACTGCTGATGTGGATTGACGGCGTGGGCGGCTTTTTGATTTGCCTCAAGCCGCGCTTGACGCTCGGCCAAGCGGGGCCAGAGGCGGCACCGGATTTGGCAATCTTGGCAGCGGTCGCGCGACATCATGCGACGATCCAGCGCGACGCGGAGGGGTACGTGCTCGAGGCGGTCCGCGCTACCGCGCTTAATGGGCAATCGACGAATCGCGCGTTCCTGCGATCCGGAGATCGGCTGACGTTGGGAGCGGCCTGCCAACTGCTTTTCTCGCAACCAGTGCCGATCAGCGCCAGCGCTCGCCTCGATCTAGTGAGCGGCCAGCGCTGGCAGCATCCGGTCAATGCGGTTCTGCTCATGGCGGAGACGTTGGTGATAGGACCTGGTCCGCAGGCACACGTGGTGGTCGAGGAATTGAAGCAGCCGCTGATATTGTTCCGCCCTAAGAACGGGTTGGCGATTCGCTGCGGCGGCAACCTAGTCATCAGCGGCCGGCCGCATAAAGAGCGTGGTCCGCTGCCGCCGGGTGCTCAGGTGACTGCGGACGGGGTCTCGTTTGCGCTGGAAGACGCGGGTTAGGATCCGCGGGTTTCGGAGTACGTCAACCCGCGGCTTGGGGAGCGAATGTATGAAATTCGCGTATGCGAGTGGGCAGAAACCTCTGGATGGTTATGTCATCAAGCGCGGCATCGGCCGGGGCGGCTTCGGCGAAGTCTACTTCGGCGTCAGCGAGCGCGGCAAAGAAGTGGCCATGAAGCTGATCCAGGCCAACCTCGACGTCGAGTTGCGCGGCATCCAGCAGTGCCTCAATCTCAAGCACCCCAACTTGGTCCACCTTTATGATCTGCGCACCGATGCCCAAGGGGACCATTGGCTCATCATGGAACACGTCGCCGGCGAGTCGCTCAGCGCCATTTTGGCGCGGAACCCGCACGGCGTGTCTCCGGAGTTGGCCGGCCAATGGTTTCAAGGGCTGGCCGCGGCCGTGCATCATCTTCACGATCACGGCATCGTCCATCGCGACTTGAAACCGGGCAATATCTTTCTCGAAAACGGTTTCATCAAGGTCGGCGACTATGGGTTGTGCAAATCGTTGGGCGGCAGCCAACACCTGAAGCAGACGCAAAGCGTCGGCACCGTCCATTACATGGCCCCGGAAGTCGCCAGCGGCAATTACAAGCATCATGTCGATATCTACGCGGCCGGCGTCATTCTCTATGAGTTGCTGACCGGCAACGTTCCGTTCGACGGCGAATCCGTCGTTGAGATCATGTTCAAGCATCAGACGGAGAGGCCGGACCTGGGCAAAGTGCCGCCCGAGTTCGCCCCCATACTCGACCGCGCTCTCAGCAAAAATCCGGCGCAGCGTTTTCAGTCGCTTAGCGAGATGAGCAAGGAGGTCGAGATCGTTGTTCAGGCAAGAAGTGCGCCGGCAACTCAACTCGCCCAGATCATGGCGCCGGTCATCGTCCGCCAGCGCTTCGAGCCGCCGACTCAACTTTTCACGGGGCCCTATCAACGCCTCGCCGGCGCCGGCGGCACGTTGTTGGCAGCACTTTGCCTGGCAGCGGTGGGCGCTTTCCTGCTGGGCCTGTTCAGGCCGATCGCGCCCATGCGTGATTGGCAAGACTTCGTTGCCGTCTTTTTTTTGACGACGCTCGGCTGCGCCGCGGTGCTGGTGCCGGCCCAATTCTGGACAAAACCGATCGAGGAGTCGTGGCCTCGGCGTTTCTTGTTCATGGGCCTGGGCCTGGTGATCGGCATGGCCGCACTTTGGTTTGACGGCTATCAGTTGCCGATCGGCGCCGATGCCGGCGCGGCGGATTCCTTGCAGCCGTACAGCGGTCCGGAGCAAAGAAACCGCTTCTTCGGCATGCTGTACGCGGACAATCGGGCGTTGCCGGTTCTTCTTTGCTATCTCAGCTATTTCAGCCTGATGTTTTTGGTGCCGCGCTGGTGGAAGCTCGGTGAACCGAATCGGCCTAAGCGCTTCGGCGCGCAACCGGTGATCGCCGTGGCGTTTTGGGCCTACATTCTGCTGTTTCTGCTCCCCGCCGTCCACCAGCGCCGCGAAGCGTTTCTGTCGTTCGTCCTCATCTCGGTCATCGTGCAATTAGTGAGTCCCTGGCAACCGCGCGCTCAGGAACGCGGTAAGCGACTGCGGCTGCGGTCCGTGTGAATCGTCGGAGTTTGAGCATGAGGCGCTGGTCGCTGGTCCTTTTTTGGTTGCTCGTAGCTGCTTTGGCCGCTCGATCAGGCACATTGAACGCTAGGCCTCCCGCCGAATCGAAACAACCAATCGGTTGGCCTAGCGAAGAGCGCGGTTTTGGCGTCACCGTCAAAGAAGCCAAGAACGATGCGGTGAAGCACTTGACGGAACAACTCGCGACGATTCTTCGCGAGCACGATCCGCCGCTCTTCTTCTGGACGCCGACGCCAGACTATGTCAAGGATTATTTGCTAAGAGACAAAGGCGAGCAAGGACCAGATTTTGTCGTGGAAAACATTGGGCCTGCGAAAACATGGATTTATAAAGTCAACGGACTCGATTGGCCCGCGCTCATAGCACTTGACCGAGACGCCCAGCGCGCCTCCAGGCGCTTGAACCGAATCATCTTGGGCAGCCGACTTTTTGGAGGGCTTGGTTTGGTGCTGGCGGTCATGGCCGTCTCTTTGCGGCAGTTCCGGTGCAGGCATTCGGCAAAGTAATCCCCGATAACCGCGCTGTTCCTTTTTGCCGAGCGCTAGGTTAAACTGTGTGCATGGCAGCCGACAATGACCATGTGCTCGTGGAACAGATTCGCCAGGGAGACGCGCGCGCCTGGGACCATTTGATCGCGTGTTATGAGGGAAGACTCCTTGCATTCGTGCATCGGCGCATCAGCGACCGCGCGGCCAGCGAGGACATCGTGCAAGAGACGTTCATCGGTTTTCTCACGAGCTTGGCCAACTTCGATGAGCGCCGTTCGTTGCAGACCTATCTGTTCACCATCGCCTCGCACAAGCTGACGGATCACCTGCGCAAGACCGGCCGGCATCCGCTGCAACAGGCCGCCGACGATTTGTTGCAACTCAAGCTGGACGGCAATCCCGCCGCCTCCAGTGTCGCCCGCGGCGCCGAGCGTCGCGCCTTGGAGTCGGAAGCCGTCGCGCGCGACTTGGGAACCATCCTTGACGAATGGCGCGAGCAAGGGGATTTCATCCGCATCAAGGTTTTGGAACTGCTGTTCGTCAAGGGCTGGGCAAACCGGGATATCGCGGCATTGCTGCGAATCGGCGAACAACAAGTGGCCAACATTCGCTTCGCGGCCGTCAAGAAAATCAATGAGCGGGCGCGTTCCGCCGGGTTGCCGGCGGACGTGTTTCCGGAACTACAATCATCGTGATTGGTTGGACGCCTATGAATCCCACGCGCGAGCAATTGACGAGCTACCTGGAAGATGCTCTGAGCGATGTAGAAACCGCCCAGGTGGAGCAGGCGCTGCGCCAATCGGATGCATTGCGCAAGCAATTGCGTCAACTCATGGAGGAACGCGATCGCGGCGATCATTCCGTCGGAGCGATTTGGCGGCGCTATCGGCTCACCTGTCCGTCACGCGCCCAATTGGGGAGCTATCTCTTGGGCGTCTTGGAACCCGCTCACCACGATTATGTCTCGTTTCACTTGCAAACGATCGGCTGTTCCTATTGTCAGGCAAATCTGGCAGATCTGCAAGCGCAGCGGCAATCGGCCACGCCATCCGGCCAGGAACGCCGCCGCCGCTTCTTCGAGTCCAGCGCCGGTCTTTTGCGGCCGGCGCGCTAATCTAGGGTGCGAAGACTTCCGAAGTCTTGGACCCGGCGGTTTCAAAGTCCCTTGCTTGAAAGACTTCGGAAGTCTTGGGAGTCCGCGCTCAATTGGTCATAAGCGCGCTACGCCTGTGAGCGCCTTGTTGACCGCCTGCCAAAGTTCATTCATGCGGAATGGTTTGCGGAGCAGGTCGGCGGCCCCTTCTTTCAAGAGTTGGCTCGCCTGATCCGCTTGCACCAGGCCCGTGCATAGCAGGATCGGAGTTTCCGGAAAGCGCTCGCGGAAGCGGCGAAAGTTGATGGGTCCCTCTTCGCGTGGGATCATCAGATCGAGAATGATCAGATCAACGGATTCACCGCGCGTCAGCAATTCCATGGCGGCCTGCCCTGACGTCGTTGTCACGACGACATGACCGGCGATTCCCAGAAACCGCCGAACAACATCCAGCACGGCCGCTTCGTCATCAATGACCAAGATGCGCCGACCCGGCATGCCTTCCAATTCCGTGGCCGGGCGGCCGCTGGGCGCTATGGCGTCGTCGGCGTCGTCTTCATCAAGGCGCGGTAAATAAAGCCGAGCACGGGTGCCTTCGCCTAAAGTTGTGTCGATCGTCAAAAAGCCTTGGTGGCCGTGAATGATGCCAAATGCGACCGGCAAACCGAGTCCGGTGCCTTTGCCGACCTCCTTGGTAGTGAAAAACGGATCGAACGCTTGGCTCAGGATTTCGGGAGGCATCCCGGAGCCGTGGTCTTCAACCTCCAAGACGACATAATCTCCGTTCGGCACGTTTTCGGGAAACGCCGGCAATTCACCCTCGATGCAGTGTCTTCGCAGACGGAATTCCACCGGCTGAGGCGCCGGTTGGGGCATGGCGTCGCGCGCGTTGAGGGCCAAGTTGACGAGAACTTGCTGCAATTGATTGGCGTCCGCGAGCGCCACGAGCGGGCCGTCCGCGGCGCTGGGAAGGCTGACGATGACTTCGATTTTGAGGCTGCTCGTGATCAATTCGGCGGTGGACGTGAGCAGTTTTTCCATGGAAGTCGGTTGCCGGCTCAGCGCGGGCTTGCGCGCGAAGGCGAGAAGCTGGCGCGTCAAGTTGGCGGCCCGCTCGGAAAGATTGACGATGAACCCGAAGAATTCCTTGACGGTGCCGTTCACGTCTTTTTCACGCATGCCTAGCGCGGCATAACCCTGAATGCCCGCGAGAAGGTTGTTGAACTCGTGGGCCACGCCGCCGGCCAACGTGCCGACGCTTTGCATCTTCTGCGCTTGAAACAGTTGCCGTTCCATGAGCCGGCGTTCGCTGATGTCACGGTAGATTCCCACGAAGTGGGTAAGCTGGCCGCGGCTATCGAGGATTGGCGAGATCGTCAGCGACGTATCGAGCAGCGTGCCGTCTTTGCGTTTGTTGACCACTTCGCCCTGCCAGCTCGTGCGCGCCAGGATCGTCCGCCACATGTCTTCGTAGAACTCGCGCGGGTGCGTGCCGCTTTTGAGCAGCCGCGGCGCCTGTCCCAAGAGTTCCTCCCGCGCATAGCCGAACATGCGTTCGAGCGCGCCGTTGACATGCTCGAGTCGGCCCTGCGCGTCCGTTATCATGATGCCGTCGCGCGCCGATTCGATGGCCTCAATAAGCAAGCGGTTGGTTTGCTGCAGCCGATGGCGCGTCAAGGATTCCTGGATGCGTTTGGGCAGATCGGTGAGGAACGTCAGTGCGTTGTCTTTGACGATATAATCGAGGGCGCCGGCCCGCAGCACTTGGGTGGCTAGCTGCTCGTCGCCGCAGCCGGTGACCATTAAGACAGGCGTGGCAATTCCCTCGCGATTGAGCGTGCGCAAAAGGTCCAAGCCGCGCATGTCCGGCAAGCGCTCATCCAACACCACCAGGCTAAATTGACCATGCCGCAAGACAATCAGGGCATCGGCGCCGGTGCGGCAGATGGTAACCTGATGGCCGGCGCGCTCGAGGCTTTTGCGCATCAAGTACGCGAAATCTTCTTCATCCTCGACCAAAAATAATTGGAGCGCGTCAGGCATTGGCTTCGTCAAGAATCAGCGCATTGATGGGAAATGCAAACATACCGAAAACTCAGAGCGCCCAGGAGTTACTTCCAACGTGCCGCCCCAGGTTGCCGCCAGCGCTCGCGCTAGGTGTATTTCCAGGCGATTTTCGACCTGCGGCCCGTCATCGCGAAACAAAAACTGCTGCGTTGGATTCAATACCCCATCCCGGGCCACCACGATCTCCAGCTGCGCCCATGGAGCTTCCTTTCGCGACATCAACTGAACCACCACCTCGGCCGTGGGGCATAATTCGATGCCGCAGCGCAGCACTTTCAACAATGCCTGCTGCAATGATCGGCGGCCGGCCCGGACGGCAGCTACGGTCCAGTTGCCATCGAAGGAAAGACGCCGCGCCGGCAACCGCTGTGTCAGCTCCGCGCGCAACTCCCGAACGAAATCAATCAACTCAATCGTTTCGATTGGCTCTTGCAGGTGGTTGGCGCGTGCCATGTCTTTTAGGAATTGCACCATGACCCCGGCGCGCCGCGCCGCCCCAGCCAAGCGCGTCAGATACTCCTGAGCGGCATTCGTCAGGCCCCGCTTTTCCTCCATTTCCAACAGATTGATGAAGCTTTGCACGATGATCAATTGGTTCGGCAAATCATGGCTGCAAACTTGGTGCATCGCGTCCAGCAACTGCCCTGACCGGTCGCATGCCCCTTCGGCGCTGCCTTGCTTGACGGCGATCGGTAGTAGTTCCGCGGTATCCATGGACAACTCTTTTTCGGCTTGATCCACTTCTTGGAAGGTAGCCTAAAGGCGACGCGGTGAACAGTAGAAAATGTAAAAACCTACTATTGGACAGAGTGCCGCATTGGCGAGCTGTGAGCGTTAGCGACAGGCGGTTTGCCGGTAAACCACCGGTCGCTAACGCTCACGGCTCGCCCTCGAAAAAGTCCCGGTCTTCTTCGCGCCCTAAGTTTATCTCCGCGACCGACCGATGCAACTTCTGCGCGATGTCGTTGGCCATATTGCTGGGCGTCGAGCTGAGGAGAAGAACCGGGCCGGGCGGAAGCTCGGCCGCATGCAGGGCGTCCGGGAATAAGGTGCTATCGCCGCTAACGCCGGCTTCCGTCAGAGCCAGGCACTCCAACATGGCATGCGCGCACTCGCTGCCCGTGGTGCCGACCAACACACCAGCGGCGCGATTGGTGACGGCCAGCGCCAAGCGATCACCCTTTTGCCGGCACCATTCCCAGCAGATGGTGGCGGCAAACGACAAGAGTCGTTCCAGCAGCGGATTATTGGGCATGCCGGGATCGACGATGAGGACCAGGTGGTCACTGGGCATATCCTCGAATTCACGTACCATCAACGTGCCGCGCCGCGCCGTCGTGCGCCAGTGAATCCAGCGCGGGCTATCGCCGGATCGAAACGGCCGCAGACCGTGGAATTCCGTCTGGGCCCCCGGATGACGGCGCGGAAAGGCCCGGGCCTGCCCCAACGTTGGACTGTGTTGGCCCAAGAAGCGACGCAAGCCGGCGCGCCTCAGTTGCCCCAGCCTGGGAAATACCACCAATTGGTTGGGTTCGCGCAGCCGCTTGGTGACATGGACAAGCGCCAGCGGAAAACCCGTGCTGAGTTCGAGAGGTTTCAATGCGTAAGCGCCGCGCCGCGCGATTTCCATGCTGACGCTCAACGTCACGATCGATTGGCCCCCAATGGCGGCGATAAACCGCGTCGCTTGATGATCCGCGCCGGCGTCGTGGACGCTGATGCCAAAACTCGTGCCCCGACCTTTGTTATTCACCTGGATCAAAAGTGCAAAGGGAGTAGCGCCGAAAACAAAGTCGGGTATAAGGCGTCGGGCCGTGACGAACCGCAGTTGGCGGCGCGCCCACCAGTAGTTCAAGCCAACCAAGCAGACCATCCAGCAGGCCAGCAAGACGATGAGATTGATGCCCTTGTAGAGGCCCGTCACCAACATCGCTAAGGAAATGACAAACCAAAGCAACCCTTCGCGCGACAAGGGCACTAGCTGTTTGTATGGTAATTTCACAGCGGCACGTTGATTCGTGTCAGGCAGTCGGCGACAAACTCGTCGGCCACATCTTTGGAGCCAAGTTGACGCAATCCCTTCATCAGCAGGCGATGGGCCAGCACGGGGCGAGCCAACGATTTGATATCGTCGGGCACGACGAACTCACGCCCGGAAAGAAAAGCCAGGGCCTGGGCGGCGCGGTATAAGCTGAGCCCGGCGCGAATGCTGGCGCCGAGCAAGACCTGGGGGGACTTGCGCGTCGCGTCCAGGATGTCGAGCAAATAATGCTGCAACCGCTCCTCGAAAAGGATCCCGCGGACGTGCTCTTGCAAACCAAGGACTTCGCTCGCTGACAGCACCGGGCCAAGATGATCGACGGGCTCGCCGCCGCGGTGCTTGTTCAAGACTTCTTGCTCGGCCGCACGTGCCGGGTAGCCGATGCGCAAGCGCAGGAGAAAACGGTCGAGTTGGCTTTCGGGTAAAGGATAAGTCCCTTCGAATTCGTAAGGATTCTGGGTAGCCAACACGACGAACGGCGGACCCAGAGGCCGCGTCTCGCCGTCGATGGATACATGCCGGTCGCTCATCGCCTCCAGCAAAGCGCTTTGGGTGCGTGGCGTAGCGCGGTTGATTTCGTCAGCCAGCACGACCTGGGCAAACAGCGGGCCGGGATTGAAAATGAAACTGCCGCTCGGCTGATGAAAGACGCTGGTGCCGATCAAATCGCTCGGCAACAGATCGGGCGTGAACTGAATGCGGTGAAACGTGCAGT
>Ga0207034_1022_pt2 | contig 21127 bp, 25 predicted proteins | sample Alteio_BWMinCont_36_FD_153269 | JGI IMG/M metagenome (GOLD analysis project Ga0207034, IMG submission 153269) | Enriched cells from forest soil in Barre Woods Harvard Forest LTER site, Petersham, Massachusetts, United States -... | ecosystem: Environmental > Terrestrial > Soil > Temperate forest >...
GTGAATGTCGGCGCGCCGGCCATGCAATATGGCGCGCCGACATTCACCGTGCAGGATTCTGCGATGGCGGGCGTCAAGCGGAGCTTTGTGGCGTTGCTTCGTTCCGAACGCGGTGCGCCGTCAGCAACCGTGATGTTCCCCGCCGATTCGGGCGTCGAAGAAATGCGCGTAGAGAACGTGCCCGTGCAAGCGGAGAGCCCGCACCTCCGCGCGTATTTCAACGGCTGGTTCGTGTACTCCTGCCCTGCGATGCCGGTCAAGGGCGTGGAGCTAAGCTTCCTAGTGCCTGCAGGCCGGGCTATCACAGTGATGGTGCTGGATCGCTCCTACGGACTACCCGACGACGGGAAATTCCTGGTGAATGCCCGACCCCTGACGGCGGCGCCTTCCGGCGCGGGCGATACAACGGTGATCAGCCGGCGCGTGGAGTTGAATCCTTAGGAGAGCAATCAGAATTGGTGCTCGACGATCCGGTGGGCAACCAAACCAGATGGGATGAGCAGACCGATCTCCAGCGGGATGCGATAAGGTAAAGGAGAGCGGCTACAAGGAAGATTGGCGCTGTGGCAGCGAACAGAATCAAGATTTTCAAAGAACCCGAGCTCACCCTTGGATTGGATTTGGGAGACCCATTCAGCCATTACTCCATTACGGAAGGGGTGTAACGAATTGTTTCGAACCGAACCCCGAAAGCACGAGGCACTTTCAGCCTCCATTCAGATTGGACCAGCTCGAAACCACGGTTGGGGCAACCGACAAGCAGGAATGGCTGGTGGTAAAAAACTGTGCGTTGCCGTAGGCAACGATCAAATCGATCAGGTCGCGCGCGAAGGGAGGCAGATCTTTTTGATGACGGATGCAAATCTTCAGGTCGCGCAGAGCCCACTCATCGGATAACTGGACCACACGAATGCCCATGGTCTTGCGGTGCCGGGAGGCGGCTGACTCGGGCATGATCCCGATACCCACGTTGGTTTCCACCATACGGCCGAGTTCCTCGAAGTTACTTACCCGAATCCGCAACTTCAAGGGTCGACGCAGTTCGTTGGCGGTTTGGCCGAGGAAAGACTGGAGCGGACTGGCTTCGCGAAGCCCGACGTAATCGAAATCCAGCGTGGCTTCGAAATTTATCCGGTGGACCTTTGCGAGAGGGTGAGTCGGTGCAACAATCAGGACGAGTCGATCGCGTCTGTAAGGCAGCACTTCCAGACCTTCGGTGCGCTCATGGCCGGCGATAATACCGATGTCTGCGATTCCATCCCGGACGGCGCGCACGATGTCGTGACTGGGGTGCTCGCGAAAATCGATGTTGACGTCTGGGTGGTTCGTCAAATACTCCCGCAAGATGGAAGGTAGAAACTCTGAGGCGGCGTTCGTATTCGCGAACAGCCGCACGTAGCCCTTCGTACCTTGGGAATACCCCTTCAGATCCGCTTGCAGATTTTGCAATTGATTTACGAATTGCCGGCCGTGATGCAAGAAGGCTTGCCCGGCGGGCGTCAGGGTCACGCCACGGGTAGTGCGATCAAGCAACTTTGCCCCCAGCCTGGTCTCAATGTGCTTGATACGCATGCTGGCGGCTGGCGCAGACATGTGGGACCTGTCCGCACCCTGAGTCAAACTGTTCGTCTCCGCAATGTTGACAAACAGAACGATATCGATGAGATCGAATTGCCCGGACATGAATACCTTCTATGACAAACGCGCGGTCCTGAACCGCGCTGCATACGCCCACCAACTGCGAGCAAGTTAGTCCTCATGCATGAAAATCACATGAAGGCCTTCGTGCGTGGTGGCGAATGCTCAGGCCTGTCCGCGTTAACGGGAACCTAACGCGCCGTTGACGACGTACGAATTGAAGAAAATCAAAGCACGCGTATATTCCCCCAAGCTCGCCGGGTCGAAGTTCTCCGGGCAGAGTCCTGGGGATGATGTGGTGAACTGCCGGAGTTAAGAGGCTTGAATCCATCATGCGCCAGCTAGTTGCTTTAAGCTTTACCATATTTGTGCTCTTTCTCATTTTGATCACTGCGCAATCTGCCGTCGCAACTCCTTGTGAACAAATTGCTCCACATACCGCTAATTTGACGATGGTCTCGGCCACTCCGGTCAGTCCTCCTCTGACCGTAACAAGCGGTTTCGGTACCGTGACGATTTCGACTGCGTTTTGCCGTGTCGTGGGGTTCTTAACGCCTACGCCCGACTCCCATATCGGGTTTGAAGTCTGGCTCCCGCCGACCGGCGCCTGGAATCACAGGTTTTTGGGCGTTGGTAATGGAGGTTTCGCCGGTGCGCTCAATTATTCTGGAATGGCCCCAGCTTTCAAGCTCGGCTACGCAACAATGACTACCGACGAAGGCCACGTCAACATTGCCGCGAACCCCATCGAGGACATCACCTGGGCCCGAGGACACCCACAAAAGGTGATCGATTTCGGATATCGGGCGGAGCACCTGTCCACGTTAGCAGCCAAAGCAATCATTGATGCATACTACGGCGATAAACCGACACACTCATACTTCATGGGCTGTTCGGCGGGTGGCCATCAGGGGATTACGGAATCGCAGCGTTTTCCAACCGATTACGATGGTTACGTGGTTGGCGACGCCGGCCTCGATCACATTGACACAGACCTCGACGGTTTTTGGGCGGCTCTTGCCGCTTCGCTGGCGGACCCCGCCAACGCTTTAGAACCCGCTCAGTTGCAGATGGTTCATTCCGCGGTGCTGAAACAGTGTGCGGGTAAAGACGGCGGACTTCCGACAGACGGTTTTCTCACGGACCCAAGGTCCTGCCATTTTGATCCCCAAAGTCTTCTTTGCAAGAGTGGCCAGGACGCTTCGATCTGTCTAACGGCTGGCCAAATCACGGCCTTCGAAAAGGTATACAGCGGACCGCGGAATCCTCGTACCAAGGAGCTAATCGACGTCGGATTTCCTCTCGGAAGTGAAATAACCTGGACTAATTTTGTCGGCAAAAAAAATCCGGCGGGAACCGAACGTCCTTGGGCCGGCGTCTTAGCGTCGATGGTTTATGAAGATCCCGACTATCTGACCGGCGAGAAGTACCTCAAATTCAACTTCGACACCGACTATTTATTCACAAAGAAGAAGATTGTAGGCGGTCAGACGCTCGGCTCGATATTTGATAATAGTACTCCCCGTTTGGACGCGATTAGGAGAGAAGGTGCCAAGATCATCCACTACTGGGGCTGGATGGATGGGACCGATCCAGCGGTGCACGGGATCGAGTATTTCGAGAGGATCGTGTCGGATCAGGCCAGTCTGCATCATCTGAGCCCCGATCGTGCGTTCGAACAGACATTAACCTTCTACCGACTGTTCCTTGTGCCCGGCATGGGGCACTGCTCCGGGGGGCCCGGCCCAACGAACTTCGGCCAGTTCGGGCAAGCCGCGGTACAAGTCGATCCCGAGCACGATACTTTAAGCGCACTCGAACGTTGGGTCGAGCATGGCGTGGCGCCGGGCAAAATGATTGCCTCGCATGTGGATGGCAAGGAGGGAGCGGTCGGAATGACACGCCCGATCTGCCCCTACCCGCAAATCTCACATTGGGTGGGATCCGGCTCCACCGATGACGCTAAAAACTTTGTGTGTGCCGCGGGGCCGTGAGTCCCCACAGCTCGGTCCCAATGCCTGGTCCACGCGGTTACCGAAGCACTTGCCCCGCACCCGTCCCCGAAGACAACTCATCGGACATAGCGCGCTCATTTCACGCAATGACATGATTGCGATGCTTTCCCCCCCAATCGAGATACGCCAATGATCAGAGCCGCTATCGCTATGATTCGACTCGGCCGCAGAACAGATACCGGCCGCGGCAACCAGCCATGTTCCGAACGGATCTTGCGGTATCTTGAGGTCAGCCTCCCGCCGGAGACGGAGAAATCAGTTTTGTCGCCGATGTTCATCATTTTGGATGGAGCGTCGAGGAACAACGCTGAGTCGGAGCAGTCATCATGATTGCTCACAACCCCCTCCACGGATCCGGGCGAGCGGGTTTCCCGCACCCGGCTCTTGCCTTAGATGACAACGCCGACGCACGTCGGTGACAGGCAGAGTGTTTCATGCCTCCTGAGCTTCAGATCGCCCGACAACGGTAGGTCGGTAGTATTCTTATGGCTGACTTCTTTGAGAGGCACTTTTTCCGACCCGTGATTGTGAAAGGCCACTTTCGAAGCTTCCGCTTCTTTGACGTTGCCGAAGCAATCAAGCTAGAAAGTGTGCGTGCCCTCCTCGGACACGATGCGGCTCAACCGGCTCCGACTCTGACCCATCGCGGCCCGGAATACGCTCGGGCCCAGAGTATTCCTCTTGTTGAATCGCTTGAGCCACTTACGCTTCCCACTGGAGAAACATTACACGCTCGGATCAAGTATTACTGGTTTGGTGTCGCGGTCGTTGAGCTCACGACAGGATTCGAATGTGACTTCGATGCTTTGTGTGCCAAATCCTATCGCTGGATGAACGCTCCGGAGGTCGAAAAAGCCGGGGAGGAGTTACTGCGAAGTCGCTTAGAACGCTTTCGCCCTAGCCTAATCAGGCCGTCACCGAAGTGGTTGGATGAGGATTACCTCGTTATCGACGTCCAGTCTGTGGAGGGTGCGGGCGGCCACCCGATTACGGGTGCCGAAATGCTTGAATCCCATGGCGACCAGATTACGCAAATCGTGCGAGGCGAACTTGCTCCTCTGTCGGCTTCCGAGCGCGATGAAGTCGTAGGTTCCGCATTATCGTATTATCCGACGGACCTAGTGGTCGTGGGCTGGGGCGCGGCACTCGTCTATGACCAACCGGACGCTTCACCCGCGATGATAGATCTCATCGAATATGCAAATACCCAATTGTTGGAGTTTCGCTACTATGACGAGCTGCTCACCAACCTGCTCTCGAATGTCTACAGCTCACTCGAAGGGCACGAGAGCTTTATGGCCCGCTGGCGACTACCCCGCCGCGCCGGTCGCCTGAATAGGATCCGTTTGGACATCATGGATTTAACTGAACGAACGGAATTCGCGGCGAAGTTCATTAGCGACACCTACTACGCTCGCGTTTATCGCGTTGGCTCGGCAAAAATCGGCGTCGACGATTACAAGGCTCTCGTCGCGGACAAATTGAAAACTGCGGGGGAGCTTTACGAATTCATGGTCGCCCAGTTTAATGAGCTCCGCATGTTCACACTAGAAGTAGTTGTGGCAGTACTCGTGCTGCTAGATGTGATTCTGGTCCTTCGCGGCAAATGAGCGATCCGGGCGTGACGCCGGCAGGGTCTTTGCGGAAACGATCGGCGCATCTCGGCGCGCACTCCGTGCCCGCGCCAAGTTTTCTTCCCACGTTCGGCGGGGATCACGCTCTGCGCACCGACTCGCTGCCGGAGATACGTGTGATTCCTTTTTCTGTCGAATTCCGCGTCGGCCAGCACCACCCCGATGCATGTTTGCTCGGAAGCGGCCTGGACCACTGCTGCAAATTCGCGCAATCCTTCCGGGGGCCGCGGCGAGCGATCGCGACCACCGGAATTGCTGATCAGATCCGCCACGACCACCCGCTTCAACCAAAGCTTCCACTGCCGCGGTTTTGCCCCGCTATGATGCATCCGTCGCACGAAGAAGGTACTGACCCCTCCCTGTGCCAAGCCCGTCACTGGCCAGCAACTGCGGTTGGTTGAACTGGTGTTTGCTCGATCGGCTCGGGTAGCGCGGAAGCGCCGCCTCAGAGACTTGCAGGGCGAACGGCAGGAGTCCGGCTTCGGCCATGGCACCTGCTGCCTCGCTAGCAAACAACCGTTCCCAGCAATCCGGTATCTCGAATTCTCATTGTCATAGCCTGCAGGGTTCCGGAACGAAGTGTTCGTGGGACCCGCGCCGGCTCTCGTCATCGGGAGACTGGATCTTCAGCCATCCGGAAATCAGGCGATCAGTCCGAAATCAGGATCTATGATCCCGTTAGAGGGCCGGACAGTCACATCGACCTGTTGAGACCACCCGACGGGCTGCTGGTTATTTGGACACCGCGAGTCCGGTAACGGTGCCTTCGGTGTTGTGCGCGAAACGAATGCCGTAGACTCCGTCTGTCGATTTCAATTTCCCGGGTGCGACGAGATCGGACTTTGGGTATTTCGCCACGACAGAACCGTTAATCGAACATGAGACGGTCTCTGCCGTGACAGACATAGCGATCTCCTGTGTGACTGGAGAGCCCGCGCTGGTGGCTTTGTTCACCGATGGGGCAGATGCGCCATAGCCGTTCATCTGAAACGGCGCCGGGCCAAAACCGCGCACGATGAACTCGCCGTTGCCGTACGCCGCGCAATAGAGGAACGTAGAGTTGCTCGTGCCCATATCGTTTCCGGCAATGAACAGGCCGTACGGATGCGGGTGGTCGTTCAAATTCATGAATTTCGGTTCGTTGAACGTGGCCTTCACCGTGTAGTTGCCGCTTGCGACGTTCTTCGGATTCCAGTAGTTGCTAGCCGGGCCGGTGGTCACGCGCAGAGTGCTGCCGTCCAGGGTGAGCTTCGAGTTTTCCAAAGTTGAGCCGCGCCGAGCCTCGCTCGGATCGATTTGCCCCGTCCAGCCTAGCGCAAACACACCGCCGCCGGAAATGCTGCGCGACACGTCCTGAGCCACTAGTGATTGGGTACGAAGAAACGTACTAGCGGAGATCGTTACTGCAGCGGTCGCGAGCAGGATTGCTCTTATCGGTCCTGTCTTCATAAATCCCCCTTTTATGGCACGCCCCTGAGATCCTAAACATAGCACTGCCGTAGGTTCGGCTGAGACCGTAAGTTAACGCCGTTTCTCTAACCAGGCCGGGCGTACTCGTGCGCCGGGGCAAGAGCGCCCTTTTTGCGAGGCCGAGCATTGTCGGTCGTCGATCTGTAGTCGTGTCCACCCTACTCGCTCAGCCCCGTTTCACTTCATCGCTTCAGTGTTGCCCACCAAGACCCGTTCGATCAAAGCAGAGTCGCGGCTGACATGCGCTGCATTGACTTTGCGCATCCCCGTTTGTACATTACTGCTACGGAGTTAGGAAGAGCAGGCTGCCGTATGAAGATCACTACAACACTCCTTTGAGCCCTGACTGGATGCGAAGCGGGTTTCGCGCACCAGCGTAGTTTCCTGATTGCCGATTCTTTTCTAAACTCAATCGTTTTGACCACTTCCAAGGTTCATCGCCGCCTGCGGCAAAACGAGTGGAGGAACGCACATGGGCGACTTTGCTTTGGAAGTTGATAGCCTTGTAAGGGTCTATGAGCGCCGCGGACAGAAACCTGTATCCGCGGTGGACGGAATCAGTTTTTCCGTGCAGCGCGGTGCAGTGTTCGGTTTGCTCGGACCAAACGGTGCCGGGAAAACCACGTTACTCAAAGTGCTGACTACACTGTTGCGTCCAACCAGCGGCGCGGCGCGTATCCAGGGCTTTGACGTAGTGTCGCGCCCGCTCGCAGTGCGCGAGTGCATTTCGATCGTATTGCAGGAGACCGCGGCGGAACTGTTTTTAAGTGTGCGCGACAACTTGCTTACCTACGGGAGGTTCCACGGGCTGGATTCGCGAATTGCGCGGAAACGTGCGGACACCGTGATGGACAAATTTCAGATCACCTCGTACGCAGAGCAAAAAGTGCAGGATCTGAGCGGAGGTTCGCGGCGACGTGTGCAAGTTGCGAAAGCCTTCATGGTGGATACGCCGGTGCTGTTTTTGGATGAGTTTTCCACTGGCATGGATCCGATCTTGAAACGCGCGGTGATGGGCTATCTGCGCGAGGAGTCGGCGAACGGACGCACGATCGTACTCACGACGCAAATCCTCAGCGAAGCGGAGGAATTGTGCGACGACATTTTGATCATAAACCGGGGGAAGCAAGTGGCGCGCGGGGATTTGAACGCACTGAAGTTGCTCTCCGCGGGCGTGTACGAGATTTCGCTAACGTTCGACAGATTACCGGAAACGATCGCAGGGGACATTGCGCGGCTGAAGCCGCTGCGCGCGCACTTGGACGGGAACACCGTCGAAATGGCATGGAAATCCGAAGGGGCTCAGGTGCTCGACATCGTGGGTAGTCTTTCAGCAAAAGGGCGCGTGCTGCGTGTGGAAGTGAATGGTGCCAGTCTGGAAGATATTTTTGTCGAGTTAACGAAGGAGGCGTGAGCGATGGGACCGATCCGTGCCATTTTGTATCGCGAATGGAAGATTCGCGCCACGAACGGGGCATTCATCTTCTGGGATATGTTCTATCCGCTGTTTTATTTGCTCGTTTTCGGTGTCGGCGTGAATGCCGCATTGGACCCCCCGCCACTCGGGGCTAACGTCAACTACGATTCGTTTTTCCTGGCGGGTGTGCTGGGAATGGCCAGCTTTGGAATTGCGGCGAACAGTTCATGGTCGTTTTTCCTCGATCGCGATAACGGAATCTTTTACGAGATGCTGACCTATCCGATGCGGCGTTCGGAGTATCTGCTGGGAAAAGTTCTATTCAACGTGTGCATCGGGATGCTGCAAACGACCATCACTCTGGCCATCGGCTGTCTGTTACTGAAGATTCGGTTGTTGTGGCAACTTCTGCCGTTACTGGCCTTGACAGCGGTCGCCGGTACAGCAGGATGGTTTTTCTTTTACTCGATTTTTGCGCTCAAGATTCGCAGGAACGATCTGTTCAACAGCGTGACGTCCGTTTTCTATTTTGTCTTTTTGTTCGCTAGCTCGATGTTTTATCCGCTGGGCCCGCTGCCGCGATGGTTTCGTATCACTGCCCTGGCGAATCCGATCACCTGGGAAGTAGATTTACTTCGCTACAGCTCAATTGGCATAGGCGCACCGAAACAGCTGGCTCTCGAAAGCATCGGATTCGTGACGTTCGCCCTTGCGAGCTTTGCGTATGCGGTACGAAGCTTGCGAGAACAAGGGTGAGCAAGCGAGCGACGGTTCTGCCGCCAGTGTGCCAAGTGTGTCTAAGGCATGGCTTAGAGTCCAAGAATGGTCCCGAAGATATCGCCAGGAAGGTCTTCACCCCGCCCAGTGAGGGTGTACCGGGCAATCCACCGCGGTTGCGCTTATCGTGGATTGTTTATCGAGGAAAAGGTTCGGCGGTGACGTTTAGTCCGGCGCAATTGGAGACGTGGGAAGACGACCGCCCATGGGCGAACTCGCCGTGGGCGTATCCCTCATGACTCCCGAACTGCCCCCGGACGGTAAATGGGTGACACAGATTACCTTCCAGGAACCAGGTACTTGCGTGTTGCGCGCGGTTGCCAGTGATTCGTCGGTGTCTACCTACCAAAATGTGACGGTTACTGTCACGCGCTAATCACCAGTCAATCCCGATTGGGACTAAAATCCGCATTCACACCTCGCTCGGGCGGCGTTGCTCTTGCGTTGGCGGCGCGCCAGGCAAGTCTCACAATCGAAATCTATGGCGTTATAACCTTAACTCCATTCTGCCGAGCCAGGTAGTAGTGCTCTATCAATGCCTAGCCGGAAACTACGCTACCGACTTTTCTTAACGCGCACACCGTGAAGGAGTCGTTTTCAAGAACTGGAACAAATCTCCGACGGTTTTCGTCTCAATGTGCAATGGCGCGAACGCGGGTGGACGTATCGGGACGACATAGAGTTTTCGATGTGTGTGATGTGCGACATTCGCCGGACTTCTCAGGTCAGTTTTGAGGCAACCCGGACAACCAACACCTCCGCTGGGGGACCAGCAACAGGTACATCGTTGCGGAATCATGATTCGCACATTAAGAAATCGAAGAGGTCCCGTACGAGACAAGTCCGGTAACGCGGCTTGTCAGGCCTTGGCGGCAAGGGAAAACTCGAAGCCGGAATTTCGAAATTGCGAACCCGTCATCCTCCGCCCACAGCGGGAGCCGCGCGGCAGATCCCCACGAACACGTTTGGCTTGGGTTTGGCCTGCGGCTGTTTGGAAGCATCGCTGACCGTTCGCGCACGGCAAGTTTTACTATCCCTTTGTCGGCCCGTGCTCGAAACTCGATGAACCAACGGACAGGCTATGCTGCAATAAGTACAACTACCCTTTTTTCGCCCCGTGGTCCAGTTACCGGGACGGGCCTCTCGCTACTACCCTCGCTGTGCCTTAGGAGCGCGTTCGGCCACCCTGCCTGCCGGGCACCAATCCAGCATGAAAAAACCAACTGGACGCATTGCGTGTGTGTGGAAGCGCACCGACGGGGAAGTGCACGCGGGCGTCCTGCTTCTGCTTTTCATGGCATCGTGCAGCTTTCTCTTCAGCGGCTGCGCCGGGTATACCAGCGCAAAGCCGCAGGAGAGCGCCGCAAGCAACGCGGTAGCGCCCACGATCACCACGCAACCGACGAACCAGGCGGTGACGGCGGGACAGACAGCGACGTTCACGGTGGTCGCCAACGGCACCGCGCCGCTCAGCTATCAGTGGCAGAAGAATGGGGCCAACATTGCAGGAGCGGCATCCCCGAGCTACACCACCCCGGTGACCACGACGGCGGACAGCGGATCCACGTTCACGGTGACGGTGAGCAACGGGACGCTGCCGAATGCAACCAGCAGCGCCGCCACGCTTACCGTGAATGCGGCTCCGACTCCAAACATCCAGGTAAATCCCGCCTCCATCAGCTTTGGCAGCTCGGTCGTGGGCACCAGCTTGTCTCAGCCCGTGATTATTTCCAATTCCGGTACGGCTACCTTGACCATCACTGCGGTAACGGTTACGGGATCGGGCTTCGGCGTCAGTGGGTTTTCACTGCCACTGACGGTAAGCGCGGGGCAGCAGGCGACGATTACGGCGGCTTTTCTGCCTGGGTCGTCCGGAGCTGTCTCGGGAAGTGTTTCGATTACAAGCAACGCCCCAACCTCGCCGACAACGATTAACTTGACAGGCACCGGGCTGCAGGCGCAGATATCCGCGAATCCGATGAGCGTGAACTTCGGGACGGTGGTCGATCAGAGCACCAATTCGCAACCCATCATCTTGACCAACAATGGCAACGCGACGCTCACCTTCTCACAGATCACGGTGGCTGGCACCGGATTCGCGCAGACGGGCCTGAGCACGACGACGACGATTGCGGCCGGCGCCCATATGACCTTCAACGCGACGTTCGGGCCGACCACGCCGGGGGCCGTCACGGGCTCGATCGCGTTGGACACGAACGCTGCTGCGCCTCTCGTGATCAACTTGAGTGGCACCGGGCAAGCCCAAACGTTCCTGCTGGGGGCCAATCCGACGACGCTGGCGTTTGGAAGCGTGCTGAATGGAAGCACAAGCCAGCTGACCACGTTGATCACCAACAATGGGAACGCAACCGTCACAATATCCGGAGTGACCACGACGGGCGCCGGTTTTAGCGCGAGCGGAATCTCCAACGGGACGATGCTGACGCCTGCGCAGTCCGCTACGCTGACGGTGACGTTTGCACCAACTCAAGGTGGCGCAGTGAGCGGCGCGAACGTGAGCATCGCGAGCAACGCGACCGGGTCGCCGACGATAGTCACTTTGACAGGGACAGGTCTCCACAACGTGGCGCTTATGTGGGGTGCTAGCTCAACCAGTGGGGTGACGTACAACGTGTTCCGCGGGACTTCGCCGGGCGGGGAAAGCACGACGGCGTTGAATTCTTCACCGATCAGCAGTTTAACGTACACCGATGCGAACGTGACTTCCGGCCAGACGTACTATTACGTGGTAGAAGCAGTCAACTCGGCCGGGAGCAGCGCGCCTTCGAATGAGGCTTCGGCGGGAGTTCCAACTCCGTAAGCGTCGCGTGCTGGGCAGCGACCACCAGGGGCGTCATCAATTCGGGCCAGGGATCTGACCGCGCGATTCATGGTGGTACGAGAGTTCCCCAGTTCCCAGGATCGGTGCCGCACCTGACCGGCGAGAAGATTGAAGCCACGGTGGTTGGCTCCGGTTCCTTGCTCTGGGCGAACAAACTGGGAGGGTCCTACACTCTGATTGAAGCGTCCAACGATCCGTTCGCAGGCGTCGGGTTCCGCGTCCACAAACGAGAAGATTGAGACGTGGTTTGCAGTCGAAGGCGAATCTATGTTCGAGGTCGGTACGCAGATTTTCTGTGCGCGTGCCGGCGATTATGTGTTTGGACCGAGAGACGTACCGCACAGATGCGCCAACCTCACGACAGCAGTTGGGCGGGCCTTGATAATAATCGTGCCCCTAGCTTTGACGGATTCTGGCAAGAATCAGCTCGACTGGGCGGAAGACACACCCCCACGTCTGGCGCTAAGCGAGAAATATGCCGCCAGATTTGTACCTGATCCCAGCACCGCAAAGTAATCTGTACAATCGCCGGTCTTGGCGAATGCTCGGTCACTAATACTAATCGAGCGTCGGAGCCGAATTTTGGATTGCGGCTCCGACGGTAATTCAGCTCTCAGTGATCGTCGTGATCGTGATGATGGCCTTCCCGGTCGGGTTCGTGGAAGTCGCGGTCGTGGTCACGATCCGAGTGATGGTCGTGCTCCATCCTGCCGCGATCTCCATCCCAGTAGCCCACGAAATATCGCGCTCCATCATGGTGCGGAGCGACCCAGCGAGCGCCCTCGTAAGGAGGCCTCGTCCAATAGCCTTCGTGCCATTTGTAATGGTGCCCCACCGGATACCAGTAGCCCTCGACCCAGACAAAGTCGGGCCCAGGTCTGACAGGTGTTATCACGACAACGCGGGGCGGTGGAGGAGCGCCAATGCTGATTCCGACTGAGACTTGGGCATGAGCTGCCGACACGCTCAGTCCGAGCAAGAGCACGAGAAGTGAGGAAGTTGAACTGATCAGTCTCTTCATTTGCTTGACCCTCCTTGGCAATCGTCCAACCTACCGCAACGATCATTCGCAACCTGACAAGATGTTCGCGCCTGCCCCAAGACGGGCGCCATTGCGCGACACTCGCGACTTTAGTGGCATGTTCATCGCCAGCGTCGATTACAAGCTTCTCCCTTTGTTTCAATACTTTACGGACGGTGATCCGCAAACGGTTGACTCGAATCGGGTAAAATTTTCCCACTCAGGAGCCTGGCCCGAACCGACGCCCCTTTTATTGCGGGTTGAATCTGAAGCAGCGGGGTCTGCACGGTAGATGTCCGATAACGGGGGAGCTACCTGGACTTAGACAGCGACGGCAGTCCACTGGGGAAACGGGCGTTTCTACTCCAGAATTTCCAGCGTAAAGCGCTTTCACAGTTTCATGCCCGCGGCGGCCAAGATCGTGCGGATGGAATCGACAATGGCCTCGCCGCTAATCACTGTCTTGAGGTAACCGTTGTGAAAATATACCCACCGCGATTTCCGCGACCGAAGTCAGCCCACTTCCGGAGAGTGAGAAGGCAGATCGCTGCGCAGGAAGGAATGTCAGCGTACTGGAAACTCCAGCGAAATGTCGAGCCGTTCAGTTCAGATCGCGGGACAGCATCAACTTCAACGTCACCCTGTCGGCGTCGGCCGTCACGCCGAGTCCCACGCCGGCTTCGATATTCACGATCTTGCTCTCGTGGTCCATCACCGCCCACACTTCGTGGAACTGGTCGTGCGCCGGGTAAAAGTGACGCAGCGGACCAAAATCGGAATACTCCTCCGCAGCGACAGCCCACTTGTCGTTGAAATTGTAGGCGAACCGCGTGGCCGGCACGAATTCCAGACCGCCGAAACCGCGCGTGTACTCCGTATCCACAATCGGATTGAACACAATGTCCACCGGATGCAAATGCAGTCCCACGATGGGCCGCACCTCGGACGTAATCCGCTTCGGCTCCCAATACTTATAGTTGACGCTGAACTCAAAATTGACGCCGTAGAAGAACGCACGATCGTGTGCATTCGGCCGCACAAAAAGCTCGCGTATCTTGAAGCCGTTCAGCGAGCCTCCGCGGCCCTGCGAGTAGGCGGTGTACACCGGCAGATAGAGCCCTTGCTCAAACCACGGCGTCACACCGTAGGCCCATTCGACGGCGCCATTCACTGAATTATTAGGAATGATGCCGCCGGAAAAATCGGCGGTGGTTCGCCCGATGGGCGTGAAATTGGAATGTAGCATCACGTTAAACTTGCCCTGGTCCTCGATCTCCGCGTCATACACTTGAATCTCGTCCGTTTGCGCGAAGGCCGCTTTCGGGACGACCGCCAGAACTAGCGCAATCGTTGCTAGTAAAAAAGCGATTGCCTTTTCAAGGAAGTACATCGTTCGCTCTCCGGAACGTGCCGCTCTTGTCCGTCGCACACTTTTTTGAAGGCAAAGCGTATCCCAATCGGCGCGCGTGTCGCAATTGGGTTCTAGACAAGGAGGCGCCGGCCGGGCGCCATCAGGGGAAACCCGGAGCCTTGGTTGAGTAGCAGGGGCCGAACGGGTCAGGCCACTGCGCGAAGCACCAGACCAAATTCTTGCACGCAAAAATCCTACGGTTCAGTGCCCGCGGACAGAATGCAGTGTTCTTCCCTAATCCGTTCAGCCCTTGTTGCTTGCCGGAGTCCTGCGCCAACAGTATTCGGCGAGGGGCCCGCGCCGGCCGCTTCCGTCGGATGCGGAGGGATCCGACCTGCCTTTCTGAAGAGCGACTTATCCCACTTTGCAATCATATGATGTCCTAGTGCTTTCCTTATCAAGTAATGCTACTCGTAAGAAGTTTACGGGGAGTATTCCACCTCAGTGGCCCGAACGACGTTGGGCATCGATTGACAATAAGCGCCCTTCGCGCTGATGAGTACGGGGTACGTCCGCGATAAGGCGTCCAAACGTAGGAAACGCGAGATTGATTAGCTGATGGCAACGGGTGTAGGCTCTGGCCAACCGTTACCGACCGAATTGGAGGTCAACGCCGATGACGACTTTGGTCTTTTATGGGGCTCTTCTGTTTGGCTTCCTGGGCCAGCAGCCCGCTCCTGCTTCGAGCGCATCCGTCGGCAAGTCCACTTCGCTCGATTTTGAGTTCTTCAAAACTAAAGTACAGCCCATCTTCCTTGCCAAGCGCCCTGGCCATGCCCGTTGCGTCGCCTGTCACGCCGGCGGAACCGCCCCGGCGGCTTTTCGATTGCAGCCTCTATCGTCGGGAAGCACCACTTGGGACGAAGAGCAATCACGCAAGAATTTCGAAGCTACGCTGCGAGTCGTAGCGCCTGGCGACCTGAAAAGCGCTTTACTCGTCCATCCTCTGGCCGAAGAAGCTGGTGGCGATTTCTTTCATAGCGGAGGCAAGCACTTCCACTCGCAGAGCGATCCCGAGTGGCAAATCCTAAAGGAGTGGGTATTGGGCGAGACCGGCAATACACAGGCCCGCAGCAGATAGCAAATCTCAGTGCCGTGATATGTTTTTTGGGGAGGCAATCATGAATAAGCACCTGTCTCGCGGGTCTTTACTCGTTGTGGCCGGCGTCGTTTTGTACGCAATGACCGCGACCTCGGCCGGTAACAAAGCGGTCCGGATCATACAAACCAACAGCGCAGGCGACAACGTTCACGTCATCGATCCCGTCACCAACAAGGTGGTTGGCGTGATTCAGGGAATCGAGGTGAACCACGGAGTTGCCGTGGCGCCGGACGGCGGCCGCATTTATATCAGCGATGAAGCGGATAGCACGCTCGACGTGGTCGATAGCAAGACTCTCAAGGTGACCAAGCGCATTCCTCTGAGCGGCCATCCCAACAATATTGCTGTGGCCCCCGACGGACGCCGCGTCTATGTCGGCATCACCCAGTCGCCCGGCGGCGTCGACGTAATTGACACGAGCTCTCTAACGAACATCAAGACCCTGCCGACCAAAGGCACGATCCACAATCCCTATGTCACGCCGGACGGCAAGTACGTGGTCGCGGGCTCGATACAGGCGAAGACCATCAACGTGATTGACACACAGACGGATCAGACTTCGTGGACGTTGCAACTGGATCGGGGCATCCGCCCAATGGCATTCGCAAAAAATCCTGACGGCTCGACGAAATGGATCTTTGTTCAGCTGTCGGACTTCAATGGCTTTGCTGTTGTGGATTTCGCAACCCGCAAAGAAATCCGCCGTATTCAGAACCCCGCTTTGGCTGCCGGGAAATCAGAGGTCCCCGGGGGACCCGATCCGTCGCACGGGATGGCGGTCACTGCGGATGGCAAAACGCTGGTCGTCTGCAGCCGTCTCAACAACGAGCTCTACTCCTACTCTATTCCGGATCTGAAGGTCATGGGGGGTGCGGAACTGGGCGGCAAAGGTGCGGCTTGGGTCACGCTCACTCCTAACGGTAAAACGGCCTACGTCTCCAACGCCGTTACAAACGACGTATCCGCCGTCGATGTCAATTCCATGAAAGAAATCGCGCTCATTCCCGTCGGTTACGTGCCCAAGCGAAACACCACGGGCATGCTTCCCACCGAGTAATCCGGGCAAAAAATCGCCCTCCTTGGACGCACAGCGGTGCGGAGCGGATCCAACTGCGTTCCTTACGGTGCCGTTTGTTCCCAGCGGCGGAACACGATGGTGCCATCGACCAAGCGGCACAGCCGGCACCCGATCGCTTGCGCAAGAGTGAGCGACTATGTTCTCTTTCCGGGCTCCAAATGTTTGTGTACCGCTCGACGAACCTCCGCATTGTCATCCACGAGCAAGATCGACCTTGTCATAGGATCGAAGGATGGCAGCCGCAGCGCGGGAGAACAGCCTATGTTCGCTGCCGTACCAACGAACGTAACCATTTGACAATACGGCCTTCAGGTTATTGAACGCGAACCCGCTGAGCGGCGTCTTCGGCTAACACGATTGTGGTAAGAATGCCCTCTAATTCTTCGATTCGCCTTCCCAGCGGCGGAACTGCCGCCGCATCATTCGATAGCAGGCGCACGCAGCGGCTTCCAGCTTGCGTCGGTTCTTGATCCGTACGACGCCGCGGTTGTAGGCGATCATTCCGGTTCGCTGGAGCCTGCCCGCGGCCACGGTAACGCTGGCTCGCCGCGTTCCCAGCATGTGTGCCAGGAATTGTTGCGTGAGCGGAACGATGTCGCCACCCAATCGGTCTTGGCTCATCAATAGCCAACGCGCCAGCCGCTGGTGTACTTCGTGCAAACCGTTGCAGGCCGCTGTTTGCGTGGCCTGCGTCGTCAACTCCTGTGCGCAACGCAGGAGCAATTGCTCCAACTTGGGCGAGCGTTGAAGAACATCGTTGAAGCCGCGGACCTTCAGCCTGAATGCATTCCCGCCTACCTGCATCACTACTTGGTTCGGACTCGTTACGAGCCCCGTCAGCAACAACACGCCCACAAAGCCCTCTTTGCCAGTGAGCCCGACTTCCACGCTCTTGCCGTCGGGCATTACCGTCAAGACGGAAGCCAGACCAGCGTTGACAAAATAGGCGTACTCAATCGGCTCCTGGTTTTCGTGCAGGATGGTGCGTACGGGAAGGTCGATCCATTCGAGCTGGGCGAGCAGGGATTCACGCTCTCTGTGAGGCAGCGCGAGAAGAATGCCGTTGCGAAGGCTGTCTTTCTCGCTGTGTTTGGCGCTGACGTCGGGTTTCGAAAGATCCACAAAATTCACACTGCCATCTCCGTGGAGCACGGCCGGGCTCCTTGCGTCGTTCACAAGTGTCTGAACTCGCAAGGAACCGTCGCAACATTTGAACCGGCGGCAGCGTGCTAGAAGACTGCGCAAGAGTATCCTGTCTTACCGTTACGTGCTAGTCAGAAGTGATAATCCCACTTTTGCATTCGGGCCCTTTTCGGTGTTCGTACGACGGCGTACAATGTCTGGATGCCGCGGTATGGCACGCGGCTGGGACGGATGCCGAAACGACTTAACAAATCGAAAACTCCCGCAAGACCGGAGTGGGCTGCGAGAGTTCTGGAATTGCGCGAGCGCTTGAATCTGAATCAGACCGCATTCGGCCAGAGGTTGCGTTCCTCGGCCATGGCCGTTTCGCGGTGGGAGCGCGGCGCTCAGGAACCGCCTGCGCACAACTGCATCGAAATGGGCAATCTGGCCGGCGATCCCGACTGTTGGTATTTCTGGGGGCGAGCGGGTCGCCGGAGTGAAGACGTAATGAGAGTGATGCCGGGAATACGGCGGCGCTTTTGGCGCGCCCAAACTCGCGAGATGGAAATCGTTCGGGCTGGTAGCGGCAAGATAAGGTCGATTGCGAAGCTGCAATTGGTAGGCATCCCGTTGCTGAAGACCGTGGCGGCGTCGCACGGAGAGAAGGGAGATAAAATCGATCTCTCACGGGACGCGCCCGTCGATAGCATGATCGCGGCCCCCAAGGAATGGTGTCCGAATCCGTCGTCAACGAGTTGCCTGCGTGTCCGGGGAGACTCGATGGCCCCGACGATCTGCGACGGTTATATCTTGGCCGTTGATTCGTCGCAGACCGATCGGGGTGAGCTAAACGGGAAAATCGTGATTGTGTGGAACAACGACTCCGGACTCACCGTCTCTCGTTTTCGGCGTTACGACCATACGGAAACGCTGCAGCCAGAGAACCCCCGCTACGAAGCTATCACTCTCGGCCATCGAAAGAGCAAATGGCAGATCGTGGCAAAAGTCTTGTGGTGGATCGGACGGGCTCCTTAGGAAAGCCCATCGTTTTCCTTTGTCGCGGTTGGACCGCGCCTCCGTGCCGGTGCGGGGTTACCCAGTAACTGCAAAAAGGGGGTTCTTTGAAAAGGCACGACCCCCGCCGGCAGCCGGGTCAGCGACGAAGTAGTTGCCCGGTAATCTGGCGGGCCCTCTCCGGTCTCCAGTCCAGCTTACAACGCGCTGCAGCTTGCGAAACGCCCATTTTCCGTTACGCCCTAACACAGAGCAAAAAAGGGAGCTGAGACCATCGGAATCTCAGCTCCCTCTGGCGGGAACGGCCTCTAATGATCGTCGTGATCGGCATCTTCAGAAGCGTCTTGGGGCGCCTCTTTGTGTTCAAAGATAGCGATGCATCCTGTGCGGCTGAAGCCAAACGTTGCGCACAAACTATCATCCGGACTTGGATTTGGACTATTGTCGCGTATGGCCGTCGTGATCTGCTGAACGGTGAAGATATGATTGTTTTCCTGGAAGGCGGCTGGATTCTTTCCCCGAAGGCCAGACTCCGACACGTTCTGGAGGAAAGCTCCATTTTCTGCGTCGATGACGCCAAGTTGTTCTGGTTGTCCGGCAACCCCGTTCAGTGGACCGGTCACGTAGAATCGGTCGTCACCCGGATCAAACCACACTTCGTCTCCGCCGCCCACGTTCTTGACGACGCTAAAAACGTGGATCGTACCCTTCGAAGGATTCAGGGTAAGTACAACCGGGTAACCGCAGGCCGATACAAGAATATGCTGAAAAGGTCCCAACGCAATTCCGGTAATGCTGGCGCTCAAGGTACCCGCAACAGCTTGGCAATCGAGTGAGTACGTTTTTTCGGACAACATGGTCACAGGGTTGATGATCTGAATGGATGGCTGCAAAACGACTGCCGTCTTCGCTGTGTTGAGCGTTCCCGGCACGTTGATAAGAAACCGTTGTTTTTCGGCATCCCAAACGGGCTGCTCTAAACCGCCTGCACCCGGAAAGGAGATGTGGCCAAGCACCTTGTAGGTTCTTGCATCGATGAATGTCGCGTACGGGTCTATGCCGCCGTGCGGTGCCACCGCCGAAAGAGGAGAGGGATTTCCGATGATAATAATCTTGTCCTTTGGATCGTATGCCTCTTCGTCGGCCCGACCGCAGTAATGTGCATTCGCCCCGCCATCACAGGCAGGGACGGCTGTGCTGATTCCTCCAGGCTGTAGGATCTTCAAGTAGTTCACTGAGCCTGGATCGACGTCAGCAACTTGCGTAAGGCTATTGCCGTCCCCGACCCAGAGTTTCCGGTCCGGCGTCACCAAGACTCCGTTCGGCCCCGGTCCGTTGGTCGTGGCGGTTCCGCCCCCGCTCGTCACCGCCCCCGCAAAGCCGCTTACACGACCGACAAATACATTGTCTTCAGCGTCGAGGATATCTACGCCGAAGTTCGACCTGTCAGCAAGGTAGTATCTCTCGGTTCCAGGATCGGTCCAGGCGATGTCCGTGCTCGTAAGAGCTGCGCCCGGTATAGGAATCACGCCGACAAGGCTAATCGGAGTGTTTCTGTTTTCTTCGGAGTGCTCGCTATCGCGGCACTCGCCATCGGAGCGGACAGTCATTGGTAACGTCAAAGCGAGAGCCAACCCGAAAAGAGGGAGCCTGAGCAAATCGGATTTCATAATGATCCTCCTTTTGTCAGATGGCGGTGATGCAGGACTGGAGATTGCCTCAGAGAATCCGTATTGACGTGAGGAATTTGGGGCAACCCTCGAGGAGCCTGGGCCGACTTTGCGCGGACTCTAGTGAAAGTCAGGCCTCGTTGTCAAACGAATTCTGCAGGGTCTTTTGTGGTTGGCGTCGCTCCTGGAAAGGTCTAATTCGTTATAACCGAGCGTTTTGCCATCTTCGACTGATTGAGGCCACCGGTTCGGATGGCAGTCGCGACTAAACCAGGACCGAGCGAACCTCGGGTCAGTGGAGACGGATCGCACTTGAAAACGTGTCAGGCTGTGCGCTGTTCAGCCCAGGAATGCCAGGTTCTGCGTGGGAAAGTGTGCGAGATTAGGGAAAATCGGCGCAAGATTCGCGGTGGTCGCGCCGAACCATTGCGCCAGAGTCGCTCCATACTGATCGACCGATGTAGTCGGAATCCAGCGCCCGTTGCCGCCCGCATCATTTGGCCGGGCCAAGGCAAATACGGGAAGCGTTCCGTAAATGTCCCCACCTTGAACGGCACCTCCTAGAATCGTTTGCACGCCGCCCCCAGCACGGTCGGTCCCGCCATTGGAGCCAGGCTGAAAAGTTCTGCTAAAGTCAGACATCGTGAACGTCGTGACCTGCTGCGCAAGGTTGAGTTCCACCGTGGCGTTATAGAACGCATTCATTGGCGGAAATCGCCCAGCCGCCTCAAAATTGATAGGCGAAGGCGACGTTTACGACGTTGCCTCTGCCGGTCGCAGCCCGCGGGCCCGGAACGTTTCCAGTGAACGCGGTAGTGTGGAAATCCCAATTGCTGTATTCCAGCGCAACGGTTGTCCCGGGTGTGAGCTTGCGGAAATAGCTACCCCAAAAGACGGCATTTTTCGTTTTGCC
>Ga0207034_1057_pt1 | contig 20434 bp, 17 predicted proteins | sample Alteio_BWMinCont_36_FD_153269 | JGI IMG/M metagenome (GOLD analysis project Ga0207034, IMG submission 153269) | Enriched cells from forest soil in Barre Woods Harvard Forest LTER site, Petersham, Massachusetts, United States -... | ecosystem: Environmental > Terrestrial > Soil > Temperate forest >...
ATAAAGATTTATTGAAAGAAGGCAAGTGGATAGAATATGCTAATGCCGACATGAAACCGACAACAAAAGATAGCGCTGTAACTTATCGGTTGGTCATCTATTCAAAAGATACAGCAACAGGTATGGTAAGAAGGTACTCTGCCAAAGACAATATATTATTAGGTGAAGTGCCTTATTTCGGCGGAAAAAGAAATGGTATGGTAAAAGGATATTATCCAAGCGGCGCACTAAAATCAGAAACACCTTTTGCCAACGATGAGATCAATGGCATCCAAAAACAATATTACGAAAATCAAAAATTACAATGGGCCATTCCTTACAGCAATGGTAAAATAGAAGGTACTGCGAAAGAATATTATCCCAATGATTCATTGCAAGGTATTGTTCCTTATACCAATAATCTAACGAATGGTATATCAAAAGAATATTACGATGATGGCGAATTAAAATGGGAAACACCCTACACCATGGGACTAAAAAATGGTGTAGAAAAAATGTATTATAAATTTTCTAAAGAGACGCCCAACAAAAAAAATCTGCAAAACATACAATGGCAAACGCCTTATAGCAATGATAAAATAGATGGTACCCAGATATTTTACGATATGCAGGGAAATAAAACTGAGTTCCATTTTGAAAATGGTAAGAGAAGCAGGTAATAAATCTATTCCGTTTTTAGCAGTTAATGAAGTAAAAAAAGGAAAATGAAAGATAGAAATAGTTATAAATATGGTGTAGGTTTTTGGTCAGGTGCTGGTATTTACAGCTTAATCAATATGATTATGAATCTTAATCATAGAAGCCAGAGTAAAATTTGGGTTTACGACTGTATCATAACATGCGTATCTGTATTTGGTTTGATTTTGTGCATTTATTTATTGAATAAACGAAAGGAAAATTAAAATATTTTTCTATCATTCAGTTTTAATCCTTCTCTTTTGAGCTTATTAGAATAGCCTCTTTTTTCAACATGGTCTAATAGTATATAGTTACCTTGCCTGACCAACAATGCGGACATAATTATTCTACCACCCTTTCCAAAAACTGCTCATACATTTCTCCCCAACCTTCAAATAATTTATTAGTTCCTATCATGTGGTTGTGCCAATAGTAATCAAAGTGCCATTAACTTTTTTGCAGATCATGTAATAATACATCAGCTCATCAAAAGCTTCGGTTGCTGAAAGCTTCTGTTCATAATAAGAATTGGCTTCCATGTAACAAAAAGGATGAATGCGCAAATTAGTCTGTTCTTCTTTCTCCAGATCATACCAACAAAAAGAAGATGCAACAGATGCCCTGAAACCATTGATACTGCCATAACCCATCGAATAATCATTCTCTAACCCGACATCAATTAATCTCCTATATCCCTGGGGTAAATTAAAACGGATATAATGTTGTCTTGTATTAGTGATCCTTTCTCCGCAAGTTTCTTCCAGATACGATTTTTCACTTTTCAATAATTCAATATCATCTCCACTTTGCCAGGAAGGATGAATGCCGATAATATATTTTTTACACTGTTTATCTATCAATTTTCCAACAGCTTCTTTACGTGGCAATACATTTTTATCATAGCCTGCATTTTTTTTCGCAACTAAAAAAAAGTAAATAGGATGTAGTTTATATCTATCATGCAATGCATCTAAATCATCATACGTATCAAATGGATCTTTTTTATTCTTCAGTAAAACATTTACTCTTTCGCCTATGCCATTTGTATCAAACAAAAACAATGATTTTAGAATGCCCCCAACATTTTTTAATATCCCTTTATATTGATATGCGTATGCAATATCAATATCGTAAGTTGGGACAAATTTGAACGTTGGATAATTACTATTGAATGTTGGATATTTTGCTATTAATGTTTTACGCAACTCTTCTACCCAAATATTAATTAACGGTAGTTGTAGAAATTGTTCTTTAAAAGCCAACGAATTTTCGTGAGCATATCTTCCATAGATATCCTTCGTATGTAACAAATATTCTTCGTAACGGGTTAATAAATAAAAAGAAGCAGCGAAAATATCGAATGGAAAATCTGAATGATTCGTTTTAAAAAATGCTTTGTATCCATTTGTTTCAAAGCAGTCTATTTGTTGCGGATGAGTTCCTGTTTCAAATAATAATTTTTCATTGGGTATATGAAAACTAAAATCAGGGCTTTGTACCAAACTGTAATTTATTTTACCTCCCATGTAATTACTAAACATTTTTCTATCGTCGGTAATAGAAAAATCAACCCTCATCAATTCTTTAAAAATAAAAGAACAGATATATTGTAATCGTGAAGTATTGGTATCAGAATAAATTAAAATCATGCAAAATAAAATAGCCGGCATTAGTCCGACTATTTAAAAATAATTATAATTAACAATAAGAAGCTATTTATTAAATAGCTCGCGCCATTGCTGGTTAAATGTTTTTTGACTGAACTGCAAGTCGCTCCTGTTCTTTTTCCAATCTTTAAATAAGCTATTTACTAATTTAGTTTTTATTTTGCCGCTGCCCATATTCATCATGTTTCTGTTCAGGCTGGCAGTCTTCCATATTTTCCAGGCGGTTCTTTCATTAAATGTCGTCATCCCTTCTTCAACAGATTCATGACGATTCTCTAATAATAATTCGTGTAAATTAATTTTCACAGCACATACTTCAGTGCAATTTCCACAAAGCGATGAGGCATAACTTAAATGTTTAAATTCTTTGAGACCTTGTAAATTCGGGGTAATAATACTTCCTATCGGGCCACTATAAGTTGCTTCGTATGCATGTCCGCCAATATTTTTATAAACCGGACAAGCATTTAAACAAGCGCCGCAACGAATGCAATACAAACTTTCTCTTTGTTTAGGATTTTGCAAAATATTGGTGCGACCATTATCTAATAGTATCACATACATTTCTTCAGGGCCGTCTAATTCATTTGCCTGTCTTGGTCCTGTAACAATACTATTATATACTGTTACTTTTTGCCCTGTTCCAAAAGTAGATAGCAGCGGCCAAAACAAAGCAAGGTCCGTCATTGACGGTATCATCTTTTCAATACCAACAATTACAATATGTGTTTTAGGAAAAGCGCAACTCAATCTTGCATTGCCTTCATTTTCCGTTACGGCAACTCCACCAATATCGCTAATAATAAAATTTGCCCCGGTTACGCCAATTTCTGCTTGCACATATTTTTCGCGAAGAATATTTCTTGCTACTAATGTTAATTCCTGCGGAGTTAGTTTAGATGGTGTTCCTAATTTTTCTGCAAATAATTTGGCTACGTCTTCTTTACTTTTATGCATAGCCGGCGTAACAATATGATATGGTGCTTCGCCATCTAATTGTTGAATATATTCACCAAGGTCCGTTTCAATACTTTCGATGCCGTTTTTTTCTAACGCTTTGTTTAAGTGAATTTCTTCCGTCACCATACTCTTGCTCTTCACTACTGTCTTGCAATTTTTTTCTTTGCAAATAGTCAGTATTTCTTCGATTGCCTGTTCTGCATTTTCTGCCCAAATTACTTTTCCGCCGCGACCAGTAAATTTTTGTTCAAATTCCAATAAACGCTCATCTAATGTTTCGATCGCTTTCCATTTAGCATTTTTAGCTTTTTCTCTTACCAGGTTAACATCAATAAATTGTTGCTTACCTGCAGGTACGGCAGCATTATATCTTCCAATATTAAAATTGATCTTACGACGATGTTCAAGGTCAGCCGATTTAATAGTGCTTTTTGCTATAAATGATTTTGACGATTCAGTCATACGATAAATAACTTGTTATTTTTTTCTATTGCAAAGTCCACCTTGTAGCGGATTTGCAAATATAATTTAAAAATAAGTTAAATGTGTTTGTTAAAATAGATTAACAGCAAACGGAGTAAACTATTAGCTCGTAAATATGTCAAATTATTCAGTAATAATTTGTCCACAAACATATCACTAATGACTGTTTATGGAAGTAATAAAATATTTTTGCACTGCATATGGCTAAACTGTCCGGTATGCAAAAATTGCGCTCAATATGAAGAATAGAATTGGTTATTTACTAGTGTTTATCGTTGCTCTTTCTCTTTTGTCTTTTGTTTCCTCTACCGGCAGAAGAAAAATTGCTGCAAAAAATATAGTCCCGATAGATACTACGGGAAATCCTTACTTAATAATTATATATAAAAATACTTATGAATTACAGGTATTTGATAGTGCCGGCTGGTTGGCAACATATCCCGTAGTTTTTGGAAGTAAAGATCTTGCCGATAAAAAAATGAAAGGAGATAGATTGACTCCTGATGGAAATTTTAAAGTGATATTAAAAAAGATCAATCCAAAATGGGGTCCTGAATTATTGTTGGATTATCCTAACGGTCCGAGTTACGAAAAATTCAAAGTAAGAAAAGAGGAAGGATTAATTCCTAAGACTGCGCAGATCGGCGATGGTATTGCCATTCATGCAACAAGACCAAATGAAGAATGGACGGTGGATAGTTATTACAACTGGACCGATGGTTGTATTTCATTAAAGTATACCGAAATGAAAGATCTGTATAGTTATATACCTCTTGGCACACCGGTTATGATCGTAGGAGATAATTCAGCCACACCTACTCCTCTTCCATAAATATTATTAAAACTATTTTTGTAACGGTTGTCTAATCTAAAAGACAGCCGTTATTGTTTTATATACAGTAGACTTCCATCACCATAACTTAAAAATCGAAAATCATTTTCTAACGCGTATTGATAGACTTTCTTCCAGCTATCACCAATAGCTGCAGCTACTAATAAGAGTAAAGTAGATTGTGGCTGATGAAAATTAGTGATGAGTATTTTTGCGATTTTGAATTGATACCCCGGCGCAATTAAAATTTGTGTTTTAGTTACTACTCTTTCGGCATTGTTTTTTTTCATCCATATCGTTAAAGCTGTTAATGCCTCAGAAGAGGAGTAGGAAGTATTTGACAGTGGATCTTCATACACATCCCATTGATCAATTATTAATTTATCATAAGAAATTGTAGGATCAATAATTGTTTTAACGCCGAGCCAATATAAACTCTCGATCGTTCGCAATGAAGTTGTTCCCGTTGCAACGATCGCATTATTGAGATTGGAAATAATGTTATTGATCGTTACAATATTTACATCGATCCATTCAGCATGCATTTCATGATCTTCCATTACGGCAGCTTTTACAGGCTTGAATGTGCCAGCACCAACATGAAGTGTAACATAGTCTGTCGTAATATTCTTCTTTTTGAAAGAAGAAAAAACATCAGTGGTAAAATGAAGCCCGGCTGTAGGAGCCGCTACCGATCCATCATGCGCAGCATAAATAGTTTGATATCTTTCTTTATCATCATCAGCCGCTTTTCTTTTTATGTAAGGAGGCAAAGGTATTTCGCCGATCAATAATAAAATTTCAGAAAAACTATAAGAAGAAGGCTGCCACGAAAATTCTACAACATAAGCATCCGAAAGCTTTTCAAGCAACTCTGCATTAATTATTAATTGTTCATTATTAATTATTAATTTTTTTTCGAGAAACCCTTCTTTCCATTTACTAACCCCACCGATCATGCATTTCCATTTTACACTTCCTGTTTTATTCATTACGGTTGTGTATTCCCTTATCGCTTCGAAAGGCTCTAAACAAAAGATTTCAATATTTCCGCCCGTTGATTTCTGAAATAATATTCTTGCCTGAATTACTTTGGTATTATTGAAAATAAGTAAGCTATTATCGGGTAGATAATTGGCTATTTGTTTATAAGTGCTTTCTTCTATCGTGTCATTTTTATAAATGAGCAGCTTAGATGCATCTCTTTGTTCCAAAGGAAAAGCCGCTATTTTTTCATCCGGCAGTGAGTAAGTAAAATCAGTGATGGAATATTTTTTAGGATGCATCTGTACAATTATATTTTACCATTTTTTATTTCTTCCACTACCGCAGGATCAAGCAATGTTGATGTATCACCCAAATTACTTGTTTCACCTTCGGCGATCTTTCTTAATATTCTGCGCATAATTTTTCCGCTTCGCGTTTTTGGCAGGCCGCTTACAAACTGAATTTTATCAGGCTTGGCAATGGCACCAATTATTTTTGCAACGGTTTCTACAATTTCTTTTCGCAGAATGTCCTGATCTATATTTGAATTAGCACAAATTACATAAGCATAAATACCTTGTCCTTTTATCTCATGCGGATAGCCGACAACAGCACTTTCGATTACATTTGGGTGCATATTGATCGCGTTCTCTATCTCTGCAGTTCCAATTCGATGGCCGCTTACATTCAGTACATCATCTACGCGACCTGTAATTCTGTAATTTCCCTGTGCATCTCTTAAACATCCATCTCCTGTAAAATATAGATCTTGATAGGTAGCGAAATAATTTAACCGGCATCTTTCGTGATCACCATAAGTTGTACGCAATATGCCCGGCCATGGAAATTTTATACATAAATTTCCAGTCACATCATTGCCAATAACTTCTTTTCCATTCTCATCAACTAATATTGGTTGCACACCAGGCAATGGCAAAGTTGCGAAAGACGGTTTCGATGGAGTAACTCCCGCTAAATTCGATATCATGATACCACCGTTTTCTGTCTGCCACCAGGTATCAACTATCGGACAATTATTTTTTCCGATATGATCATCATACCAGTGCCAAGCTTCTTCGTTGATAGGTTCACCCACAGTTCCCAATACTTTTAAAGTATCTAATTTTTTATTTTTCAATGGCTCAGTTCCAAAACTCATCAGACTCCTGATCGCCGTAGGCGCGGTATATAAAATATCTACTTTATGTTTATCTACAATATCCCAAAATCTTCCCGCATCGGGCCATGTAGGAATTCCTTCAAACATTACTGTGGTTGCACCGGCACTTAACGGACCATAAATGATATAACTGTGTCCTGTTATCCAACCAATATCTGCCGTGCAAAAATGTATTTGATTGGGTTGATATTGAAACACATTTACAAATGTGTAATTGGCCCATATCATGTATCCGGCACAGGTATGTACCACACCTTTGGGTTTTCCTGTTGAGCCTGAAGTGTATAAAATAAAAAGTGTGTCTTCTGTATCCATCACTTCTGCCTTACATTCTGTTGCTGTTACTTTTTTTATTTCCTCATCCCACCAAAGATCTCTACCAGTAACCATGCTAACGGAAATGTTTGTACGCTTTAATACAATCACTTTTTTCACTGATGGAGATTTTGTTAATGCTTCATCAATGACAGACTTTAACTGAATTTCTTTATTGCCACGATAAGCCCCATCAGCCGTAATAACCAGACTGCATTGCGCATCCTGAATTCTGTCTGCAATACTTTGCGCAGAGAAACCACCAAAAACAACAGAGTGTATCGCTCCAATTCTTGCGCACGCCAAAACTGCAATTGCCAATTCGGGCACCATCGGCATATAAATGCAAATCACGTCGCCACGTTTGATACCATTATTTTTTAAAACGTTTGCAAATTGAGAAACCTGAAAATGCAATTCTTTATATGTAATAGTACGATACTGTTCTTGAGGATCATTGGGCTCCCAAATAATGGCCGGTGTGTCAGGTTGTGTTTTTACCCATCTGTCTAAACAGTTTTCCGTAATATTCAGCTTAGCTCCTTCAAACCATTTTACAGATGGCTCCTTAAAATTCCATGTTAATACTTTATCCCATTTTTTATGCCACTGAAAATTTGCTGCAATGTTCTCCCAAAAGCCTTCAGGATTATCAACACTGCTTTTATATGCAGCCTTATACTGCTCCGGTGTTTTGATTTGATATGGATATGATGACATGGCTAACAATCTATTTCGATAAATGTAGGTAAATTTTATAATAAAAAAGCTGTCCCAAACGAGACAGCTTTTTTATTATAAATTAGTTTATTCTTATCTTTTTATTGCTCTAGCCATTTCTTTTCCTAGTACTTTACCTGCCTTTGCATAACATTCTTTAATGCTATTTGCAGGATCAAAGTCAAATTCGCTACCACCGAATAAAACACCCGCAGCTTTTACGGTTGCTTTTGCTTTCTCTTTACCTGTTTCATTATCTATAAAAATAATCTCAAAAATGCAATATGGATTTTTCTTCATTACAACTGCATTGAATCCCGGTTCAGTAAAGATAGTATGTACAATTATTGTATATTTTGTGCCTTTCACATCCTCGTTAGCAGTTGCATTTGTTTTTTCTTTAGTAAGTATTTTATTCAATAGCTCTTCAAATCTTGGTTGGTATGCTAATTGTCTTGCATTAACCCAGTTCTTTTCCCAACGTTCACCCTTTCCTGGTTCTTTTTCATCAAATTTTGCAATTTTATCTTTTCTATAATCAGACTCTGATTTTTCTCCAACAGTCATGTTATCATAATTGTATTTGAGATTAAAGCTCGTTTGCCCAGCAAGAAAAGACAGATCTACATTGCTAAGCTTAGCATCTTCCTCTTGTGCAATTGCACTAAAAGAAAAGGCAAAGGAGCAACATAAAAGAAATAGGGAAAATTTTAAAAGTTTCATGTTTTTAGATTTTAGGTGAATTATTTAAGGGTTCTAAAGTAATCAAAAAAATTTGATACAAATAAAAAAATTTGATACTATATTGTTATATCCACATTTCATATATTTATCGCTTTAATCACACATAACAATAACAGGCAATTGTTGCTATATGCCTATATTTTTACAGTATAAATGACAATAGAAACAGACGTATGTATAATAGGTGCCGGCCCCGGAGGTTGTGCTACTGCAATACAATTGGCCAAGCTTGGAATAAAAAACGTGCTAGTTGATAAGGCCATCTTTCCCAGAGATAAAATATGCGGCGATGCATTGAGTGGTAAAGTGATGAACTTATTTAATAAGATCGATCCGGCCATCGCGACGGCATTTGAAAAAGAAAAAACACAAATAGGATCCTGGGGTGTAAAGTTTGTTGCCCCTAACGGAAAAGCATTAAGGGTTCCATTCAGACAAAACTTTAATAAAGAACAAAGTCCTCCGGGATTTATAGCCAAACGTTTTGATTTCGATAATTTTTTGGTGGAGCAAACAAAGCGTTTTCCTGAAATTCAATTACTGCAGGATACAGATATTACAGAACATATTAAAACACCGGGAGGTTGGATAGTAAAAAATAAAAATGCATCAACAGAAATACATACCAAACTATTGATTGTATGTAATGGTGCGCATTCAAATTTTGCTAAAGAGATCGGTGGTATTAAAATGGAACCTGAACATTATTGTGCCGGTATCCGCGGCTACTATACAGGCGTTACTGATCTTGACCCGGACAATTTTATCGAACTACATTTTATAAAAGATTTTTTACCCGGATACTTTTGGATATTCCCTTTGGCCAATGGCTTAGCCAATGTGGGCATAGGTGTTGCGAGTGATACAGTAAGCAATAAAAAAATGAATCTTAAAAAAGAGATGCTTGATATCATCGAACAGCATCCTGAATTTAAAGAGCGTTTTAAAAATGCACAATTGGTAGATACTATAAAAGGTTATGGTTTACCGCTAGGGTCGAAAAAAAGAAAAATATCCGGAGATGGTTTTATGTTGGTAGGAGATGCTGCCGCATTGATAGATCCTTTTACCGGCGAAGGAATAGGTAATGCCGTTATAAGCGGCATGATAGCAGCAAAATATGCCAGCCAATGTATTGCAGAACAAAAATTCGACGGCACTTTTATGCAGGACTATGATGATCTGATCTATAAAAAAATGTGGAGCGAGCTAAATTTAAGTCGTCGCATGCAACAACTATTAGGCTATCCGTTCCTCTTTAATATGGTTGTAAATAAAGCCAACCGAAGTAAGTTATTAAGGGAAACTATATCCTGTATGTTCGAAAATATCGATCTTAGAAACCGTCTCAAAAGTCCTGCCTTCTACTTCAAATTATTATTTACAAATTCCTGATCTAGGCTGTAATTAGTATAAAATTGCTTTTATCTAAATCATCTCGCTTGCCCTAAAATTCATATTAAAATAATAAATTATTCGTTTATTTTATCTAAAATTGTCATGATTTTATAAATATTAAATAAATATATTTATAAAATATCATGATTATTTGGAATTTTTTCGGTAATATTAATATATAATATTAAATATTATAATTTTTATATGTTTAATGATTTATAAATTTTATATGCTATCACCTTAAAACAGGCTACTATGCAAACAAGCGAATTGTTGCAATCTTATCTGGTGGATACTAACACATGGGATGAAATGTATAAAGATTCATCGGTAAGGGAACAATACAAAAAGGTGGTGGACTTTTTACAACATTTGTCTGTTGACGAGTTGAACAAAAAAGAAGAATTGGCCAAACGTTTATTCATGAGTCAGGGAATTACGTTTACAGTGTATAATAGTGGCGAAGGAATTGAAAAGATATTCCCGTTCGATATTATTCCCCGTATCATTACCTCAGCCGAGTGGAACTACATTGAAAAAGGAATTAAGCAAAGGTTAAAAGCACTCAATCTCTTTCTTAAAGATATTTATAGCACTCAATTTATTATTAAAGATGGTATTGTTCCGGCAGATATGATCTACAGCTGTCCTCATTACTTAAGGGAAATGTATAATTTTCCTGTGCCGCATGATATCTATGTACATATTTCAGGAATAGACCTAATACGCAATGGCGATGGTTCTTTTTATATATTAGAAGATAACCTTCGTACGCCAAGTGGTGTTAGTTATATGTTGGAGAATAGAGAGATAACGAAAAGGTTATTTCCTGATCTATTACCTAATAACAATGTTCGTAGCGTGACAGAATATCCGAGTCTACTTTACAGAAACTTAGTTTCAATGTCACCAAGACAAACAAGTAATCCTACCATTGTTTTATTAACACCAGGTATCTATAACTCTGCTTATTTTGAACATACCACTTTAGCAAGATTAATGGGCGTTGAGTTAGTAGAAGGAAGTGATTTGGTTGTAGATAACCACCGCGTTTATATGAAAACCACTTCCGGCTTGCGACAAGTAGACGTTATTTATCGTAGAGTTGATGATGATTTTTTAGATCCGTTGGTATTTAATCCTGCAAGTGCACTAGGAGTTGCTGGTTTAATGAGTGCTTATCGTAAAGGAAACGTTGCTATTGTAAATGCACCCGGTAATGGTGCTGCAGATGATAAAGCTGTTTATTCTTTTGTGCCGGCAATGATCAGGTATTATCTAAACGAAGAGCCTGTATTAAAAAATGTACCTACCTATCAATTAGGAAAAGAAGAAGAAAGAGAACATGTATTTGCTAATATTGAGCAAATGGTTATTAAAAAAACAAACGGCAGCGGCGGTTATGGAATGTTAATGGGATGTGCTGCCAGTAAAGAAGAAATAGCAGATTATAAAAAGGAAGTATTATTAGATCCAAGACAATTTATCGGACAACCAATTATCAGCCTTTCTTCTGCGCCATGTTATATGAATGGAAAATTACAACCAAGAAGAGTTGATCTTAGGCCTTATGCATTATGCGGACCCGATGGTATTGAAATAGTACCAGGCGGATTAACCAGAGTTGCACTGCAAGAAGGTTCCATGGTCGTAAATTCATCTCAGGGCGGTGGTAGTAAAGACACATGGGTATTAAGTCCACTTGCCGAACCTCCTATCCCTTAAATAAAAAGCAATACCAGTAGCATTTTGCCGACGAAGTTTAAAATATAATGTTGAGTCCGAAAAATAAATAATAATCTCTGCGTCCATATTAGTGGATGCGAATAAATTAACCACATGCTAAGTAGAGTTGCTGATAGTTTATACTGGATGAGCCGTTATATGGAACGGGTGGATGGTATTTTAAGAATGCTGAAAATTAATTACGCGTCATCACAGGATGATATTCAGGAGTTTTCGTGGAAACCTGTTTTGAAGATATTCACCTATTTAGAAGATCCAGAGATAGATGTATTGGCTCCTCACACACGAGATGTATTATTATTTATGGTTACCGGAAAAGATAATCCAAATTCCGTTTTGAATATTGTTACGTTGGCAAGAGAAAATGGAAGAAGCGTGCAGGACCATATCACTAAAGAAATGTGGCAATGCCTGAATGATTTTTATCATAGCATGCGAGATGACAGGTTAAATTATTTATTAGAAAAAGATGATCCTATTACGGTACTCGATAATTTGATCAGACAGGGCCTTTTGTATTTTGGAACTACCGATGTTACGATGGCAAGGGGTGAGGGCAATTCATTCATTAGTATTGGAAAATTTTTGGAAAGAGCTATTCAGTCTACCGATATTTTAGATGTAAAATTCAGTAACCTCAATTATGAGTTAGATAAAACAGCTGATACTACTTACTGGAAATATTTGCTAATGTCTATTTCGGGTTACGAATTATACTTGCGCACCTACCGTGATGGATTTGAAGCAAGAAATGTTGTTGAACAAATTGTATTGAATGAACAATTTCCAAGATCAGTGGTATATTCTATTAATCAGTTACATCGATATTTTGAGCGCTTAAAAGGTGATCATCGTAACAAAACCGATTTTGACCAGATAGATTTCATGATCGGTAAATTTAAAAGCAGGATAAAGTTCTCTACCTCCAATTCAATTATACAAGAAGGCCTACATCATTTTTTGACTGAAACAAAAACCGGACTGTTTGAAATTGGTAAAAGCATTAGTCATAATTATTTTGCTATTTCATAAACAATATTTTATCTAAATAAGAAGAAAATTATGCCACGTTTTATCATACAGCATGTAACAAAATACACTTATGCAGAACCTGTCAGGGATAGCGCTAACCAGATTATGTTATATCCTTTAAAAGATCAGTTTCAAGATCTGATAAATCAACAATTAGTTATTACCGGCTACCCTAATGTTGAAAAGTATATTGATTATTACGGCAATGAAACGGGCACGTTTATGTATTTAGATGCACACAGTGAATTGTTGATCGATTCAAAAATAGAGGTGGTTACCAAACCGCGGATGATGCCCATTGTTGATGTCGCTATTGATAAACAATGGGAATACCTAGAACAAATAAAATATATTGTTCCTTTCATCGATTTTTTAAAACAAGAGCCTTTCGAAAATATAAGTGAAGTAAAAGAAATTATCGACCCCCAATATTGTAAAAGATCTTCCGTTTTTGAAGCAGCAGAAAAATTGAATGAATATGTCTTCCAAAATTTTCAATATATAAAGGGTGTTACAAATATTGAAACTACTGTGGATGAGATATGGAAATTGAAAGCGGGTGTTTGTCAGGATTTCGCACATGTACTTTTATTGATGCTACGCATGATAAATATTCCTGCGAGATATGTGAGTGGTTATGTTTGTCCTTTAAATAAAGACTTGCGTGGTGAAGGCGCTACACATGCATGGGTTGAAGCGTATATTCCTTTCTATGGTTGGTTAGGACTGGACCCTACTAATAATTGTATAGTAAATGACTTACATGTACGTCTGGCAATTGGCAGAAGTTTTATAGATTGCTCACCGGTAAAGGGAACTTACAAAGGTACAGCTAAACAATTATTGGAAGTAGGTGTTTCTGTTTCTTATGAAGATGGAATAGCCCCGATGAAACTAAATACAAATTTAAAAGCACAACCGCAACCTATAACCAATATCAACGTTACTAATTCAAATAATTCTTATCGTCGCCATGTTGAGATGCAACAACAGCAACAGCAATAAATTTTATTCTGTTTCTTCTTGAGAAAAAGTTTCAGGAAGGTTTTCACTTTCATAACCGCAATTACCACATTGATACACATAGTTGGGTGGCACTGAATAATTCGAAAACAATTTAGTTAAGATCGCTGTAACAAAATTTGTTGCGCCGGGTTTTGCAATATAAGAAAATTCATGAGCGCCACATAGAGGACAAGCCGTAGCCTTCATGTATTCATCATCAAATTGTTCTAATAATTTTCTTGCTTCGACTTCATCTCTCACTTTTACGACCAATTTTATTCCACCAATTGCGCTGGTTAATAAAGGATCGATAGTTATGGTATGTTCATCTTTTAAATAACATTCTACTCCGTAAGCTTGTAGTTTCGTCAGCGTTAAATTCGCTGAAAAATAATCATTGAAGGCTCGTATTACAACTAGTTCCATTTTAAACATTTTAATTAAAAAGTCTTCCCAGAATTGAGAAGACTTACATTATATAGTTCAGTTGGTTAGTACGTTTTAATTATTCAACATCAACGGCATCACTAACATCAATAACTCTTCGTTAGGTTCTGTTTCTGTTGGTTTAATGATCCCTGCTTTTGTTGACGTGCTTAGTTCCATCACAACATCATCTGTTTCTCCGGCATTCAGCATTTCAATTAAGAACTTGGCATTGAAGGCGATTTGCAGATCTTCACCATCATATTGACAAGCCATACGCTCATTACCTTCAAAACTAAAATCAACATCTTGCGCAGCTAATTGTAATTCACTACCACTGATACTTAATGCAACCTGGTTAGTACTCTTATTACTAAAAATACTTACACGACGTAAAGCGCTCTGAAAATCTCCTTTGCTAACCGTCATTTTATATGGATTATCCAAAGGAATAACCACTTTGTAATCCGGGAAACGTGCGTCTATCAAGCGACAAACTAATTCTGTACCTCCATGCACCACAAATAAATGATTGCTATTGTAAGAGATCTTTAATTCATCATCATTATCAGGCAAAGCACTTTTTAACAAGTTCAATGGTTTTTTAGGAACAATGAATGTATCCGTTTTAGGACAACTAACATCTGTTCTTCTATAACGAACCAATCTGTGTGCATCTGTTGCTACGCAAGTAATTCCTTTTTTATCCAATTCAAAAAATACACCCGTCATTGCCGGACGCAGATCATCGTTACTTACAGCAAATAATGTTTTGTTGATGGCAGTTACCAATGCAGATGAACTCATTGTAAAAGCATTAGAATCATCAGCCACAGGTTCTTTAGGGAAATTATCAGGATTTTCTCCCATCACTTTATACTTACCATTATCACTCGCAATTTCAACAGCAAAGTTTTTATCGATTGTAAAAGTCAATGGCTGTTCTGCTATATTCTTCAGTGAATCCATTAAAATTTTTGCAGGTATACAAACACGGCCACTTTCTTTCGCTTCAATATCAAGATGAACCTTCATCACTGTTTCCAGATCTGTGGCAACAACAGTTAGTTTATTCTTTTCAATTTCAAATAGAAAATCTTCCAGTATTGGTAAAACGGTATTGGTATTAATAACACCGCTAATTTGTTGGAGTTGCTTAAGTAATGCAGCAGACGAAACAATAAACTTCATAATATGTATTTGTTAAAAATCAAAGATAAAATATTGAAGCTAATGAAGGCGTGTTAATGCTATTAATTTGTCATAGCTTATCAACAAGTATTTAACAACGTTGTTAATAGGGCGGTCTATCGTTTTGTTTGTATCAAAGTAAACTGTATAATCTGCTATTTTTGCCGAAATCATGTACAAACAACAACTTACTAAAGAACAGGCGCTGCCAAAAATCAGACAATATTGCACTTACCAAGAGCGCTGTCATAGTGAGGTTAAAGAAAAACTGTATGGTTTTGGATTGTATAAAAAGGATGTAGAGCAATTGATCAGCAATTTAATAGAAGAAAATTATTTGAATGAAGAACGTTTTGCCATTGTTTTTGCCGGTGGCAGATTCAGGATAAAACATTGGGGTAAGGTGAAAATAAAATACGAGTTAAAACAAAAACAGGTTAGCGAATACTGTATCAAAAAAGCTTTACAAGAAATCAACTCTGCTGATTATTTAAAAACATTGTACAAATTGGCAGAAGGAAAATTAAAATTACTCAGGGCTGAAAAAAACATCTTCACTAAAAAGAAAAAGCTACAGGATTATTTATTGCAAAAAGGATTTGAAGGACAGTTGATACAAACGGTTATAAAAGATATTATTTAATTGCAGGATTTCTCCACACGATAACTCTCCACACAATTTCTGCACTTAGCAAAGTAATAACTGCAAAAATCGCAGGTTTTAAAGATGCGCCTGATGTTGAAAATGCTGCTGCTAATGCAACACAATAAACACATAAAGGAAGTAGCGCCATCAGGCAAAGTCCCACAACATTTAAAGGAATTTTAAAAGGTCTATGTTCGTCAGGAGCTTTGATACGCAATATAATTAGCGAAATAAATTCCAGCGATAATGCCGCACCATAAAGCGTTACATCAATAATTAACAGATCGGTGAAGGACCATAATATCATTACACTCACAACTGCTGCGCAAATAATAATAGAGACATAAGGTGTATTGAATTTTGGATGAAGCGCACTTAATTTGGGTGATAATAATTTATCATCAGCCATCACTTTTGGTACGCGAGATACTGAAAGTAAAATAGCAGAGAACAAACCAAGTGTACTCGCCATTCCGCCGATTGATAATAATACGCCCAACCAATGGCCTCCCAATAATTCACCTAATGCAGGAAAACCCTGGTTCATCAGATCATTAAAATTGATGCCCGAATTTTGTGCGATGATCGTAGTAATAAAATATATTGAAAACACAATGGCAAAGGCGATCGCTACCGAAACAAGATAAGATCTGGTTGGTTTATCAACTTCTTCGGCATACGTAGTTGTGTTATCCCAACCCATAAAATTCCACATTACCGTATATAATCCCATTCCTATTGAAGTAAAACCAATTCCTTTCAAAGAAAAATTTCCTAAAGAAATTGAACCGGTATGATGCGCAAAACCGATCACAAAAAAAATGATGAAAGGAATCAATACGACAGCCGTAAGTACCATAGATATTCTCCCAACAGGAACAATCCCTATAATATTGAATGCTGCACTTATCCAAATAATGGCCAAGCATATAGGCACTTTATATGCCACGATTTGCGGAAATAAAAATGAGGCATACACTACAAATAATACAGGATAAATTGCAAGATCTACAAATGTGTATAGCCACGTCCACCATCCTTCATATAAAGCCCAGCGCTTGCCCATAGCACGTTTTACCCATTGGTAATAACCACCATTCACCGGCATCATGCTATTTAATTCAAGCACCGTAAAAATAGTTGGCATATCCCATAACAAAGGCACTAATATCAATAGTAACAATGCGCCGCCTTTACCTACATAAAAAAGCAATGGCTCCAAACCATACGGACCACCGGAAACCGTTAAAAAAATAATGGCTGCTAATTGCAAAGGGCGAAGCCTTTTAACCACTGGTATTGTACGCATACTGCGAAGAAAATAATTATTTAGCGAATCTGAATGATTTATTTTCAATTGATAGATGGCAAACAAGTTTACCTATTTGTGGAAAATCAATTCGTAAATTTGTATAAGAACGAAACGATATGTCTGGCCTCACCATTACTACCATACAAACCAATTTACATTGGGAAGATAAAACAGCAAACTTACAAATGCTGAAGGAGAAGATCAATGCCATTGACGAAAAAATGGAGGTTGTAATATTGCCTGAAATGTTTAGCACAGGCTTTAGTATGCACCCTCAATTATTGGCAGAAACAATGGACGGCGAAACGGTAACATGGATGAAAGAAATTGCAAGCAACAACAAAATCATTTTAACCGGCAGTGTCATTATAAAAGAAGATGACAAATATTTTAACCGTTTGATATGGATGTTACCCAACGGACAATTCGGTTATTACGATAAGCGTCATCTTTTTGCATTTGGAAAAGAAGATGAACATTATTCCGCAGGAAATAAAAGATTAATAGCCTCTGTAAAAGGCTGGAAAATTAATTTACAGATTTGTTATGATCTGCGCTTCCCGGTTTGGTCTCGCCAACAATCAACGGATGCAGAGCCTGAATTTGATGTATTGATTTATGTTGCCAACTGGCCGGAAAAAAGAAATCATGCCTGGAAAACTTTATTGTATGCAAGAGCAATAGAAAACCAGTGTTATGTTATCGGCGTTAACAGGGTTGGTGAAGATGGAAATAATATTTATCACAGCGGCGATAGTTTAGTGATCGATCCATTGGGAGAAGTATTATATCACATGAAAGATCTTGAAGATATTTTCACCATTACCTTAGAAAAAGAAAAATTAGAGAAAGTGCGAACACATTTTCCGTTCTGGAAGGATGCTGATAAATTCGGCTTATTATAAACTATTTTGCGATAGATTGCCTGATGAGCTCCTTTGTATAAACCATTTTTCTATCGATTCCTTTTCTTACATTTTCAAGTGTTGGCGTAACAATAATATCCGGCGCAACGCCATGTCCATCCTTAACTACATGATTATATTGAACCATTCTAAATAACGGCAATCTTACACGCAGTCTAGTATTGGGCAAAGTTATCTCCGGGATCATAATACCGTTATTTCCATACCAGCCGCCGCCGGTTTCTTCTCCTACTAATTTTACATTGGACTGACCCTTTACAGCATTACAAAATAGTGTTGAGGCAGAAAAAGTAGTTCCGCTTATCAGCACATATAAATTGCCATTAAAATGATTTCTCTTTTTCGGATAATAAAAATGCCGGTCATAAAAACCATAATGATATTTACCATCGGCATGTTTTCTTGTAAGAAATAACAAACCAATATTATTTATCCAACTGTGTCTTATATATTTTCCATAAGGCTTTAATGATCGAGCAATAGCGTAAGTACTATCTGCAACTTTAAAGGAAGTGTTACGCAAGTATTTAGCCAGTAAAATATACATGTCGACATCGCCGCCGCCATTGATCCTCAGATCAAGTATTATATTCTTGACAGACTCTTTTTTAATTTCTCTAAATGAACTCCTGATAAACTTACCCAAATGCCTTCCTCCCCCTTTACTAAAAGTATTCAATGTAATAACAGCAGTATTGATAGAACTATCAATAGTCATTGATCGAAAGCTATTGATGTATTGTTTTTTTAATTCTTTTTTTGGTATTTTTTCTGATGCTTTTTTCGATGCTTCCCACTGTTTTTTACTTTGTATACTATCCGGTAATAGATCGTATAATGGCAACAGCGTTGTTTCTTCTATTCCGGCAGTATCAATATACCCTACTCTATAATTTTTATAAATGCCATATATATTGCGATGGTAATATGGAAAATTAACACTCAAACGAATATAGTTAACGTTTTCAGCATACCCATCCACAGGTAAATAACCAAACATCTGGTTTATTATTTCTCTATTGCGAATACCATTTATGGATGTGATGAGTGTCCCGTTTTTTATAACAGAATCATTTGTGTTAAGATTTTTTATCACCGCCATTGTATCATCCCATATTTTCATATACAAGGGAAAAGACGGGATCATTTTTTTTGCAATGAATTCATTCCAATCTTTACTCATAATAAAACTGGTATGTCCACAATGAATTTTATTAGTAAGAGGAGCCAGCACCTGCCAGCCGAATTGTTGCTCTGTCATAGAGTCTTCAATATTTTGATAGTAGGTATCAAAATAATAATCCATGCTGTCTCTTGGTGTGTACCAATAAAGTGATGGATGTTTTTTTTCAAGGATACTTCTCAGTAAAGTATAATCTTGTTGTAATTGTTGCCGTGTATATCTTTTATCCGGATCATAACTTCTATTAATAGTATTGCAGGAAGAAAAGAAAACTGCAATAACAATAAAAGAAGAAAAGATTCTGGCCATAACTAAAATTAAAAACTAATTGTTGTACGCCAATAAATATTATCCTAAATGGTTCCAGCCTTGTGCAACTAATTTATGCTTATTCCCTCCACGTGTTAGAAGATGCACACCCTCAGCAGCTTCTGTCATATAACCAATAATGCTGATCTGGTCATTCTTTACAATTTTTTCATAATCGCTTTGCGGAACTGTAAATAATAATTCGTAATCCTCTCCACCGCTTAAAGCGCAGGCTGTAGGGTCCAACTCTAATTTATAAGCAAACTGTCTTGCATCTTCATAGATAGGAATTTTATCTTCATATAATACGCATCCCACCTCGCTTTGTTTACAGATGTGCAAAGTTTCGCTGCTCAATCCATCGCTGATATCCATCATTGCTGATGGCTGAATTTCTTTCTCAGCAAAAAATTCAATAATATCTTTTCTCGCTTCAGGTTTCAATAAACGACCAACGATATAAGATTGATCCTCCAGGTCAGGCTGTGCTCCAGTTTCTGCAAATATTTTTTTCTCTCTTTCTAAAATTGTTAGTCCCAAAAATGCGCCACCCAAAAATCCACTTACACAAAGCAGGTCACCTTTTTTTGCCGTACTTCTTTTCACAAATTTATCTTGTGCTACTTCAATAATTTGGTTACCGAGGCAGATTACGCATCAGAAAAAGTAATTATTGAAACGATCAAAACCACTT
>Ga0207034_1059_pt1 | contig 19533 bp, 21 predicted proteins | sample Alteio_BWMinCont_36_FD_153269 | JGI IMG/M metagenome (GOLD analysis project Ga0207034, IMG submission 153269) | Enriched cells from forest soil in Barre Woods Harvard Forest LTER site, Petersham, Massachusetts, United States -... | ecosystem: Environmental > Terrestrial > Soil > Temperate forest >...
TGAATACAATAAAATGGCTCCATATTTAAAAGTTACAGAGTAAGTTTCAATAGCTTCTATCCCTTAACTTTATAGCATGAATTTTGAAACTAACGAACTAACACAACAAGTAGCACAGACTGCAAGAGATTTTGCCCAACAATACATTAAACCAAATGTGATGAAATGGGATGAGAGCCAGGAATTTCCTATTGCTATTTTTAAAGAATTAGGTAAGCTTGGAATGATGGGCATTTTGGTTCCGGAAGAATATGGTGGCGCAGGATTAAGCTATTACGAATACAATGTTATTCTTCAGGAAATTTCAAAAGTATGTGGCTCAATAGGTTTATCTGTTGCTGCACATAATTCACTTTGCACGGGACACATGTTAGCATTTGGTAATGAAGAACAAAAGAAAAAATATTTACCGAAACTTGCGTCGGGAGAATACATTGGCGCATGGGGCTTAACAGAACCAAGCACAGGAAGTGATGCCGGCAACATGAAAACAACGGCTGTAAAAGATGGTAATGAATGGATATTGAATGGTACAAAATGTTGGATAACACACGGCATTAGCAGTGATGTTGCTGTAGTGATATGCAGAACGGGAGAGCCAAGAGCTAAAGACAATTCAACTGCGTTTATAGTTCACCGTAATACACCGGGTTTTAGTGGTGGAAAGAAAGAAAATAAATTAGGTATGCGAGCGAGTGAGACTGCAGAAATGATTTTTGATAATTGCCGCATACCCGATGAAAACCGAATTGGTGATGTGGGCGATGGATTTCATGAAGCAATGAAAGTTCTGGATGGCGGAAGAATTTCTATTGCAGCATTAAGTCTAGGTATTGCTCGTGGTGCTTATGAAGCTGCTGTAAAATATTCAAAAGAACGTTATCAATTTGAACAACCTATCTCAAATTTTCAGGGAATAAGTTTTAAGCTGGCAGATATGGCGATTGAAATTGCTGCTGCAGAATTATTAATTGATCAGGCTTGTGATCTTAAAATTCGCCATGCGCCAATGACAAAAGTTGCCGCCATGGCAAAATATTACGCAAGCGAAGTGGCAGTAAAAGTATCAACAGATGCAGTGCAAATTTTTGGTGGCTATGGTTACACAAAGGATTTTCCTGCAGAGAAATTTTATCGCGACAGCAAGCTTTGTACTATTGGTGAAGGAACAAGTGAAATACAAAAAATAGTAATAGCCAGAGAGGCCTTGAAATAATAATATTTATGAAATATCTTTTTTTCTGTTTGATAACAATAACTTTTTTGAGTTGTAATTCTTCTTCCGAAACAACTGCTACAAATGATAAAACAGGCAAAGGTGAACAGCTTTTTACAACGAATTGTTCTACCTGTCATAAGCCTGATGAAGACTTTGTCGGACCAGCATTGAAAGGCGCACAGTCGAGATGGACCAATAAAACATTACTGTATCAGTTTGTAAAGAATCCCGATTCAGTAATTCAAAAAGATCCTTATGCATCAAGCTTGCTACAAAAATATAGTAGCAAAATGACATCATTTCCTAATTTAAGTAATGATGAAATTGATGATATATTAGCTTATTGCAATCAATAAAATTATATTGATTTAATAATAAAGCCCTTCAACTTGAAGGGCTTTATTATTAAATTCTTTCGATCTATTTATTTGCTTCCTCCGCCAAATAAACCTTCGATCTTACTTTCTGCATTTTTAGCTATGTCTTCAATACCCGATACTGAAGTTCCTGCCGGAAATAAACTATCTACTGCACCAGCCATCATCGGAAATTTTTCTTTAATAAAATTTTTAACCGTTTCTAAAGCTTGTTGTGCCTGTTCAGGAGTGATGCCTGCTTTTTCTGTTAACTGTTGTATTAATTCTTCCATTTTTTTTAATTTTTATTTTGTTAGATAAAGTTGGTTTAAATTTTTAGATATCAATGAAAGTGAACGTTAAGCTTTAGTAAAATATCCGCTCATTTCTTTTTGATATTGTTGTGCTACTTTCCTTGCTTCTTCTGCAAAATCTTCATTTTCTCCGGCAAAAATGATTGCTCTTGATGCATTTACTAATAAGCCGCAATCCCTATTCATACCGTATTTGCTCACGTCTTCCAAACTTCCGCCTTGTGTGCCCACACCCGGCACCAATAAAAAATGTTCAGGAATTATTTTGCGGATATGCTCAAGATCTTTTGCTTTTGTTGCTCCGATAACGAACATCAAATTATTTGGCGTTCCCCATTCACTTACTTTGCGTAGTACTCTCTCGTATAAAAATTCATCGTTGTTGGTCACCTGATCAACAATATTCAATTGTTCGAAATCTTTACTGCCTGTATTGCTCGTTAATCCTAAAACGATCGTCCATTTGTTGTCGTATTCTAAAAATGGTTTCACGCTGTCTTCGCCCATATATGGCGCAACCGTGATCGCATCAAAATTCAATGTTTCAAAAAATGCTTTTGCGTATTGTGCAGATGTGTTGCCAATATCACCACGCTTTGCATCTGCTATGGTGAAAATATCTTTTGGAATATAGTTGACTGTCTGCTCCAAAGCTTCCCAACCTTTCAATCCTAATGCTTCATAAAATGCGGTGTTTATTTTATAAGTTACACACAGATCTTTTGTTGCATCGATGATCTGTTTATTGAATTCAAAAACAGCGTTTGGATGTGATCGTAAATGTTTGGGAATCTTTGTAATATCTGTGTCTAGACCAACGCAGAGGTAAGATTTTTTTTGCTCGATCTGTTGTATTAATTGCAAACGGTTCATGCGACAAATATAAAGCAGAAACTTACTTCTTCTGCCAGTTAGCGTTCAATTGCTCCATTCTTTTTTTCATTTCTTCTGCAACCTTTGCAGATTCAGGATCATTGCGCTTTTCCAATTCTGTAATGATATTGTTATAAGTTTTCTCGTTACGATTCTGGCTTAGCTTAAAAACATTATCAAATACGTCTACTTCAATTTCAAAAGCAATAATTGCTTTACTTAAACGCGCAACATATTCGGGTGGTAATTCATCGAAATTAGCTGGTGAGCTGGGATTGTTTTCGAAATGATCTGTTGTTCTTTTTAATATTTCTAACAAAGCCTGATCATCTAAAAAACTCAGTTTTCCTTTTGCATGCACACTTGTATAATTCCATGTAGATACTTGCTTTTTCTCATCGTACCAACTTGCACTAATATATGTATGCGGGCCGGTAAAAACTGCCAGCACATTTGAATTATGTACAAAAGCTTTATGATGATCTGTATTTTTCATGATGTGACCAGATAGAAATAATTTACCATTTCTTTCATCAATGAATACTGGTATTTGTGTAGCAACGGGTTTATTATCGGCATCGCCTCCCGTTATAAAAGCAAAAGGATGATCTTTTATAAATTGTAATACTACAGCACCATCTTTTTCTTTGAAATAATTTGGGTTGTACATAGTGTGTGGTTCTGTCTGAATTGGGATTTTTGGGATTTAGGGATTATCAGGATTTTACAACTAGATCGCATTAAATTTAACGTGAACAAAGAAAAGCTCAATAGTTGCAAATTGATGAAACGTGCGACGCCAATGAAGCTCAATAGTAGTACAAAGCCGACTTAAAAAACTACACCGCTACTTGTTGAATCTCTGTTGGTTCTAAGTTGGCATTGCGCATGGCGATTCCTCTTGCCGCTTTGCCTGCAAAATCTGTAAATGCTTTTTTTACTATTGCATCATCGCCAGCCATTACAGGAATACCGAGGTCACCACCTTCACGGATACTTTGTACAATTGGTATTTGTCCGAGGAAGGGAATATCAAATTCTTCTGCCAAATTTTTACCGCCATCTTTACCAAATAAATAGTATTTATTATTAGGTAATTCTGCCGGCGTGAAATAACTCATATTCTCTACAAGTCCGATGATAGGCACTTTTAACTGTGCTTGTCCGAACATCGCGATGCCTTTTTTAGCATCAGCCAATGCAACTGTTTGTGGTGTTGTAACAACAATTACACCTGTTACCGGAACCGTTTGTACAACGGTTAAATGTATATCGCCGGTGCCTGGTGGCATATCAATAATTAAATAATCTAACTCGCCCCAATCTACTTCACTAACAAATTGTTTGATGGCGCTGCTTACCATTGGTCCGCGCCAAACTACAGCCTGGCGCTCATCTATCAATAAACCAATGCTCATTAATTTGATGCCATAACGCTCTAATGGAACAATTACTCCTTTACCATCAACTTCGCGCATCATCGGTCTTTCGCCACGCACACCAAACATGATGTGTACGCTTGGTCCATAAATATCTGCATCCATCAAACCAACTTTTGCACCACCTTCCGATAGTGCCAATGCTAGATTTGACGCAACGGTACTTTTACCAACGCCACCCTTTCCACTTACTACTGCAATAATATTTTTTACGCCGCCTAAAATTGTTTTCGCATCTTTTCTGTTAGAGCTTGTGTTACTTGTAAAGTTCACCGTAACCTTCGCTTCTTTATTTACCAATAATTTTACTGCATTGATGCAGGCATTCATGATCAAGTCTTTCAGCGGACAAGCAGGCGTAGTTAATATAACCGTGAAAGAAACATTATTTCCATCGATCACAATATCCTTTACCATGTTTAGTGTTACCAAGTCTTTACCGAGGTCCGGTTCCTGCACATTACTCAGCGCTTTTAGAATATCTTCGTTCGTCATCGTTCAATTATTTGTTAAAATACCTTTACGGATGCAAAATTAGCTATTGATAATCTTACTTTGTTTATTAATTAAGGAATGTTGGTATTTTTGTGCCGAAAAGTAAAGACAGGCATCTTTATTGCATTTTTACTTAGTGTTTAATCAATCAATTGAATGAAAAAAATTATAAAATATTTCTTAGTTGCGATAATCCTGTTACCTGTTGCCGCAAAAGCACAGTTTGAAGGCTTTAAAGATTCTGTTGTACAGTTGTATGGTGTTGTAATGACGGCAGATAGTTTGCAGGCCGTACCTGCGGTAAGTATCATGGTACAGGGACAAAATCGTGGTACTCTTTCTAATGAACAGGGTGTGTTTAGCATTGTTGTTTTAAAAGGTGATGTTATTCAGTTTTCGAGTATTGGTTTCAAACCTAAAACGGTTATTGTTCCAAAAAACATTCCGGGTAACCAATATAGCATTATACAGTTAATGGTTACAGATACGGTTTATCTTGCCGCAACCATCATTAAACAAAGACCCAGCAGAGAACAATTTGAACGGGATTTTTTAAACACAAAAGTGCCTGATGATGAGCTGGAGATCGCCAGGAAAAATAACAACGCATCCAAGCGCCAATATATAGCCGCTAATTTGCCGCGAGATGGCAGAGAGGCTGTATCACAATATTTAAGTCATGAAGCGGTTAAACTATCTTATTCAGGACAAATTCCACCACAAAATATTCTTAACCCATTTGCGTGGGCCGAATTTATTAAATCATGGAAGCGCGGTGATTTTAAAAATAAAACTGCCACTCCTCCTCCGGTTGACCCGGATAATAATTAACCAATCTGCCAACAGGCATTACCGTTATGTTGATCTTTCTTGTAGGATTTATGGGTAGTGGTAAAACACACTGGGGCAACCGCTGGTCGGAAGCTTATCAAATTCCTTTTATTGATCTGGATGATGCCATTGAAGCCGCGGAAGGAAAAACAATTCCTGATATTTTTGCCATACATGGTGAAGCTTATTTCCGTGATATCGAAACAAAAACATTGCGCGGTTTTTCTCAACAAAAAAATATCATCATTGCCTGCGGCGGTGGTACGCCTTGCTTTCATGATAACATGCAATGGATGAATGAACATGGTACAACAGTTTATGTAACCTCACCTGCCGATGTAATTATGAAACGTGTTATGGTACAACAAGATAAGCGCCCATTGTTGCGAGATATGAACCCGATTGAACTGCTTGCTTATATTGAACAAACAATAAAAAATAGAGAACCTTATTATACGCAGGCAAAAATAACGTTGGTAGAAAACGATATTACTGATGAAACATTTCGAACAGAAATCTTAAATATTCAATCTTAAATATTCAATGTCAATGCATAAAGGATTCATACAAACGGCAGCTTTACTTGGTGCATTATCCATTATACTCGGTGCTTTTGGCGCACACGCTTTAAAAGAAATATTTACTACAGATCTATTGCAGGTTTTTGAAACGGCGGTTCGTTATCAAATGTATCATGCTTTCGCATTGTTGGCTGTCGGTATTTTATACAAAGAGTTTTCAAACAAACAGATCAAATTGGCCGGCAATTTTTTTATTGCAGGCGTCGTATTATTTAGTGGCTCGTTATATTCACTTTGTTTTATTGAATATCAACACTTATCATCCTTATTATGGATCGGTGCTATTACTCCTTTAGGCGGCTTATGCTTTATTATCGGATGGCTATTGCTATTTGCAGGTGCTGTTAAAAAAGTTTAGTTTCCCCTCCACAAAATTGTCCGTATTTTTATAGTACAAATCCCCAACACCACAAGTACGTAAAGTTGTGGTTTTATATATCTTTGTTAGCGATGGCGAATAAAACAAAACCTGTTAAATCTGCAGCTGCTGATAAAACCGCACTGAAAAACGAACCCGAACAAAAGGTAGAGGTTAAACAATTGCTGCAAGATGAACGCACCCATAAAATTACCGGCACTATTTGTTTGCTGATAGCTTTTATGTTGTTCGTTGCGTTTACTTCCTATTTGTTTACCTGGCAGGAAGATCAGGATAAAGTTTTTTTACATGGTTATAAATTATTTTGGGGTACTACTGACAAAGTAGACAATCTGCTCGGAACTTTCGGCGCCTTCATTGCACACTTTTTTATTTACAAAGGTTTTGGCGTAGCCTCTTTTCTTATCTGCAGTTTCTTTTTTGTGTTGGGTATTAATTTGGTTTTTGGCAAGAAGGTATTTTCAATTGCACGCAATGCAAAATATGTGATCATTGGTTTATTGGTGTTAAGCCTTTTAGCATCTGTTGCCATGGGCGGAAGATCATTTGCCTGGGGCGGTGCTGTTGGTGATATGATCAAAGACTGGATGTACCAAACCGTTGGACAAACAGGCACATTGGGCATTTTATTTGTTGCCGTATTTGCGTATATCATCTGGCGATTTAATCCAACATTCAAACTACCGGTTAAAAAAGATAAACCAGTAACAACTGATCTGCAACCTGACGGAGAAATAATTTCTGCTGATGAATCACCGGCGGATAATGAAATTGTTGATGATCCGATATCCGGTAATTCAATGAAAGGTGATGGCGCAAAATTATTTATACAACAAAGTATTAATGATCAGTATGCGCATGAATTAGGAATCATTGAAAAAGATGAACCTGCCAGCGTTGTTGTAACACCGCCACTTACACCGAATTTTCCAAAACATATTGTTGAAGATTTTCCTGAAGATGATGAAACATTATCGATGGAAGATATGGAACACAATGCAGGAGCTGCGGCGAATCCATTACATCCTTTACAATTAGAAATTAAAACTGTTCCTGACAAACCGATTGATCTTCCTAAAACAGGTTCTATCAACACGCCTTACGATCCAATTTTAGATTTGAGAGATTATAAATATCCATCGCTTGAATTATTAGAAACACACGGCAGCGAAAAAATCATACAAGACACCAATGAGCTGGAAGTAAACAAAAACCAGATCATCAATACGCTTAAGAATTACGATATCACTATTTCAAAAATTTCTGCTACGGTTGGGCCAACGGTTACATTGTATGAAATTATTCCAGCAGCTGGTGTACGTATCTCTAAGATAAAAAATCTAGAAGATGATATCGCGTTGAGTCTTGCTGCTCTTGGTATTCGTATCATAGCGCCAATTCCGGGCAAAGGAACAATTGGTATTGAAGTGCCGAATGCAAAGAAGACGATCGTGAGCATGAAGACATTGCTGGCTTCAGAAAAATTCCAGAAAAATAATTTTGCTTTACCAATTGCGATTGGCAAAAGAATAGATAATGAAAACTTTATTGTTGATCTGGCTGCAATGCCCCATTTGCTAATGGCTGGTGCAACCGGACAAGGAAAATCTGTTGGGTTAAACGCAATTTTAGTTTCGTTGTTATATTGCAAACATCCATCACAATTAAAATTTGTTTTGGTAGATCCTAAAAAAGTAGAGTTAAGTATTTATAAGACGATTGAAAAACATTTCTTAGCAAAATTACCCGGAGAAGAAGAAGCCATCATTACTGATACAAAGAAAGTAGTACACACGCTAAATGCATTGTGTATTGAAATGGATAATCGTTACGATCTATTGAAAGAAGCTGGTTGTAGAAATATCAGGGAGTACAACGAAAAATTTGTTGCGCGTAAATTAAATCCTGAAAAAGGGCACCAGTTTTTACCATTCATCGTTTTAGTCGTGGATGAATTTGCAGATCTGATCATGACTGCAGGCAAAGAAGTTGAAATGCCAATTGCACGTTTAGCACAGTTAGCAAGAGCAATTGGTATTCATTTAATTATTGCAACACAACGTCCTTCTGTAAATATTATTACCGGTACTATCAAAGCAAATTTCCCTGCGAGGATCGCGTTTAAAGTTAGTAGCAAGATCGATAGTCGTACTATCCTAGATGCCGGTGGCGCAGAACAATTAATTGGTAAAGGTGATATGCTGATTAGTTACAACGGCGAATTAGTACGTTTACAATGCGCATTCGTTGATACGCCTGAAGTAGATAAAATAGTTGATTTTATTGGCGCACAACGTGGCTATGCACAAGCATTTCTATTACCGGAATATGTGGATGAAAAAGAAATGGAAGGAAAAGATTTTGACCTCAATGATAAAGATGCTCTCTTTGAAGATGCTGCAAGATTAATAGTTACCAGCCAGGTTGGTAGTACTTCTTTATTACAACGCCGCATGAAATTGGGTTATAATCGTGCAGGCCGTTTAATGGATCAGTTAGAAGCTTCAGGTATTGTTGGACCAAACCAGGGCAGCAAAGCGAGAGAAGTTTATATTAAGACAGATGCTGATCTGCAACAGCATTTGGCGAATATGGGTTAATAGCTTTGTATTAATACGTCTGTTGGAATATTAAGTGTGTCATGTAAGTTTCTGATCATTTCTAACGTTAGCTTACGTTTTCTATTTAAAATCTCACTCGCTCTACTTTTAAGTCCGACTACATTTGCTAAGTCAGATTGATTATATCCTAATTGTTCCATCCTGAATTTTATTGCCTCGATCGGATCGGGGAAATCAATTGGATAATGTTCCTTTTCATATTTGTCTATCAAAATACCTAATACTTCAAGCTCATCTCCTTGCGGAGAATTTGGCTTTGCATCAAAAATAACTTCAAGCCTATCTAAGGCATTTTGATAATCCTTTTTTGTTTTTATTGGTCGTACAGTCATATTCTTTAAATTTTATTTGCATCGATTTTATCATACTGGGCATGATTTCCAATAAAACGAATCCATAACATTTGATAATGATAATTGATCCTCACAATCAACCTGTAGTTATTACCTTTAATATTAAATACCACACGATTATTTTCCAAAATACTTGCAGACGGATATTCCTTTTTAATTTCATTAGGACTCTTCCATGTTGCTTCTTCTGCTTCTTTGTACCAGGATTTTAATTGTTGTTCGCAATCAGGATGCTTGGCCCAAAAGTCTCGTAATATTTTCTTCGCAATAACTCTCAAGGATTGGATTTTATTAAAGGTACGAAAAGTTCCCGAAATGGGAAATAAATTTTAAAGGATTTGGGTAAAGGAAATCTATCCGTTTTATGAGCCGCTGTTGTGCGTCCCCGCCAACAGCCGAAGTCCTAACCATTTTGTTTATCGTGATTTCATAATGCTTTCTAAATTCCACGAAGTAATAAATATAGAATTGAACAATCGATTCATTCACTTCGGTTGTTGGCAGGGATGCCAACAACGGTTAGGCTTCAATTGAATATTAAAGTAACCAATACTTCCAATTCATTCCCATTAGAAGTATTTGGTTTTGCATCGAAAATTATTTCGAGTCTTTTCAAAGCATTTCGATAATCCTCTTCTGTTTTTATCTGTTGAATCATATTCTATTTCAATTTTTTATATGTTGAGATAAAGCCATCTTTATCATAACAAGACAAATCTCCATTGTCTTCAATAATCATATAATCTCCTTTATTTTCTAAATCAAGAAATTCAATTTTATTATTTTTCGTTATTTTTTTTAACGGAGATGCTAGCTCGCTTGGCTTGGGATCAGAAGGTGATATATATTCAAACACATATCCTTGTAATTTATCCTTACGAATTCTTATAATTACATCTCCTTGCTCTCCGTTATCTGACCAAAGCCCAGAGTAGTCAGTTATATTATCAATCTCCGAATTTACTTTTCGCTCATCAGAAATTGATTGGCCTATTATTCGAACTTGCATTTCCGGATTAAATTCGACTATTGCCCACGCTCCATTCCCTTCTTCCATTTCTGGCAATAAAAAAGATATGGCACCCATATCAGAAACAGCATTAATATTATCTTTTACTTTTTGAGCTATATCTTTTAGTTTGTCATCAGATAATTTTTCTGATATTCGAACTGAAACAAGAAATTTTCTTTCATCGTTCTGATCTGTTTTAAGCACACTGTAATTTGCATATACTTTTTCCTTATGAAAAAAGTTATAAGAAAACAATAGGGTACCTATTAAAAGTATAATTACAAAAAAAATCGGTTTTCGTTTTATGCTATTATTCAAGTTGCAGATTTTAATATCGTCTAAAGATAGGATAGTAATAAAATACTGTTATCACAAGTTAATTCAATAATATAGTCGACAAAGATAAACAAATAGTGATCGAGCTTAATTGCCCCAATGTTTATAGTAGCCTAAATCCTTATTAATCTCCTTTTTTGTACCTTGCACAACCACGTTCAATACAATGGAACATGGCGAGAAATATTATGCCGAAAGAATTAAGAAAACAACAGGCTTTAGAATATCATTCTAAAGGAAGGCCGGGAAAAATTGAAGTAGTTCCTACTAAAGAAGCAAAAACACAACGTGATCTTTCATTGGCATATTCACCGGGTGTTGCAGAACCTTGCATGGAAATTTTTGCCAACCCAGAAGATGTTTATAAATACACTGCTAAAGGAAATTTAGTTGCCGTAATAAGCAATGGAACTGCTGTTCTTGGCTTGGGCGATATTGGTCCTGAAGCAAGTAAACCCGTAATGGAAGGTAAAGGCGTACTCTTCAAAATATTTGCAGATATTGATGTGTTCGATATCGAGATCAATGAAAAAGATCCTGAAAAATTTGTACAAATAGTTAAAGCACTGGAGCCAACTTTCGGTGGCATCAACCTGGAAGATATTAAAGCGCCTGAATGTTTTTACATCGAACAAAAACTAAAGGAACAATTAAAAATTCCTGTGATGCATGATGACCAACATGGTACAGCCATCATCAGTGCAGCTGCTTTACTGAATGCATTAGAAATTCAAAAAAAGAAAATTGAGAAAGCACAATTCGTTGTGAATGGTGCGGGTGCGGCAGCAACCTCTTGCATGAAATTATATATTGCATTGGGTGCCAAAAGAGAAAACTTTCGCGTGTATGATAGTAAAGGATTAATACATGAAAGCAGAACGGATCTGGATGAAATGAAAAAAGAATTCATCGCTACAGGTAAAGTCTTGACATTAGAACAAGCTTTAAAAGATGCTGATGTATTTATCGGTTTAAGTAAAGGAAATATTTTATCGCAAGACATGGTAAAAAGCATGGCGAAGAACCCAATCGTTTTTGCCATGGCCAATCCCGATCCTGAAATTAGTTACGAAGATGCTGTTGCCGCAAGAAAAGATGTAATCATGGCAACAGGTAGAAGCGATTATCCTAACCAGGTTAATAATGTATTGGGATTCCCTTATATTTTCCGTGGTGCACTGGATGTTCGTGCAACTACTATCAATGAAGAGATGAAACTGGCTGCAGTAAAAGCTTTATCTGAATTAGCAAAAACGCCGGTGCCGGATATTGTTAATCTTGCCTATAACGAAAAACATATTTCTTTCGGTCCTACATATATTATTCCAAAACCTGTTGATCCTCGTCTACTCGCTACCGTTGCCCCTGCTGTTGCTAAAGCTGCTATTACAAGTGGTGTTGCTAAACATCCCATCACAGATTGGGAAGCGTATGAAGTTGAATTGAATAAACGTTTAGGTTTAGATAATTCATTAAGTCGTGCTATAAGCAATAAAGCCCGTCGTGATCCGAAAAGAGTGGTGTTTGCGGAAGCTGAGAATTTAAAAGTATTGAAAGCAGCACAAATGACTTCTGAAGAAGGTGTAGGTTTTCCAATTTTATTAGGCGATGAAGAAAGAATAAAAAAATTAGCGATCGCTAATGGAATTGATGTTGAAGATATGCCGATCATCAATCCAAAATCAGATACTACGGAAGAAATCAGGAAAGAATTTGCTGAATTATTTTTCATTAAGCGTCAGCGCAAAGGCATCAATAAATTTGAAGCTAGCAAAATGATGAAGGACCGAAATTATTTCGGTTGCATGATGGTTGAAACAGGCAAAGCTGATTGTATGATTACCGGGCTAAGTAAAAATTATCCTGATACGATCAAACCTGCGATACAAACGATCGGCACAGAAGATGGCGTAAAAAAAGTGGCGGGCATGTATATCCTGTTCACTAAACGCGGACCACTATTTTTGGCTGATACAACTATTCAATTCAACCCAACTGCAGAAGAATTAGCAGAGATAACTTTGTTAGTGGCGAAAGAAGTAAAGATGTTTAACATCAAGCCAAAAATTGCCATGCTATCCTACTCTAACTTTGGCAGCAGTGATTCTACAGAAGCATCATTAGTTCGTAAAGCAAGAGAAATTGTGAAAGCAAAAGACCCGGATCTTATTTGTGACGGTGAAATACAGGGTATCATGGCTTTCAATAATGATATTCTAAAAGAAAATTATCCGTTCAGCGAGTTGGTTGATGAAGAAGTAAATACATTGATCTTCCCTAATTTGGCTGCAGGCAATATTGCATACAATTTATTGCAGGAAATCGGAGGGGCAGATTCTGTCGGACCTGTTTTATTAGGCCTAAAAAAACCGGTGCATGTATTGCAGTTAGGAAGTTCAATCCGTTCTATTTTCAACATGGTACTAATAGCCGTTGTTGATGCGCAAATGAAGAGTGAGCCAGCTACAAAAGAAGAGGTAAAAAAGAGTGGCATGTTTAAAAGAAAAGCGGCACACGAATTATAAAAATATACCACATTACTAAACTACTTGAATGATTCAAATGATTTGATTAATTTCATTGTAGTAAGATCAACTGAACAATAATAACCGACAATAACAGATGACAATCTTCAATCATTTTGGCAGATATCTTTTAATGATAAAAGGTATGTTTACCAAACCGGAAAACATGCGCATGTACTGGAAAGAATTCATGCATCAGTGTGTTGATATTGGCATTGGCTCTTTGGGAATTATATCACTCATCTCATTTTTTATCGGTGCGGTTTGTGCCGTACAGACTTCTTATCAATTGGTTAGTCCTATTATTCCAAGATCTACTATTGCACAAATTGTACGCGACTCTATTATATTAGAATTCTCAACAACACTGGCATGTATAGTATTGGCGGGTGTTATTGGCAGTAAAATAGCCAGTGAGTTGGGTAATATGAGGGTTAGTGAACAAATTGATGCGTTGGAAATTATGGGCATCAATACCAAAGCTTATTTAGTGTTGCCAAAAATTGTTGCGGCACTCGTTACAATCCCTTTACTGGTAGTGATAGGAATGACTTTAGGCATCATTGGTGGAAGGGTTGCTGCCATTGGATCAGGCGTGTTAGATGCTACCACTTATGATAAAGGATTGCTCCAAAACTTTGTCCCCTACAATGTATATTTTGCTTTGATAAAATCATACGTCTTTGCCTTTATTATCAGCAGCATTCCTGCCTATTTCGGCTATAATGTAAAAGGTGGTGCGTTGGAAATTGGTAAAAGCAGCACTAAAAGTGTAGTGGTTAGTTGTATCATGTTACTATGCGCCGATTATGTATTATCTCAATTATTGTTAAACACTACTTCGCATTAATTATGATAGAGTTTAAGCATATAAAGAAAAGTTTCGGCGATAATTTAGTTTTGAACGATGTGAGCCACGTGATGGAAAGCGGCAAAGCTAATTTGATCATTGGTACAAGTGGCAGTGGTAAAACCGTTCTACAAAAATGTTTAGTAGGCTTATTTGAACCTGATAGTGGCGAGATCATTTATGATGGACTAAGCTTTACCGTTATGACCGAAGATGACCGTAAAACATTACGTCAGCAGATTGGTATGCTCTTTCAAAATTCCGCTTTGTTTGATAGTATGACGGTTGAACAAAATATCATGTTCCCGCTAAATATGTTTACTAAAAAAAATCATTCCGAAAAACTAAAACGCGTAAACGAAGTGTTAGAAAGGGTTAACCTCAAAGACGTTAATAAAAAATTCCCTGCAGAGATCAGTGGTGGTATGAAGAAACGGGTAGGTATTGCAAGAGCAATTGTATTGAATCCTAAGTATTTATTCTGCGATGAGCCCAATTCTGGCTTAGATCCACAAACTTCCATGGTAATTGATAAATTGATCTTCGACATCACCAAAGAATTCAATATGACCACTGTTATCAATACACATGATATGAATAGCGTAATGGAAATTGGTGAGAATATTTTATACATGTATCAGGGGAAAAAAGAATGGAGCGGTACCAATAAAGATATCATCTTCAGTAAAAACGAACGTTTAAATAATTTCATCTTTGCATCTGAATTCTTAAAAGACGCAAAAGATATGCGTATGCTTGAAGCCAAGGGCAAGATCGATAATGATCGTAATATGGATGAGATGTTGAAGTAATAGATATAAATAAATTCGTACAAACTAATCCTGCCAACCATCCTATGAGTTATATAAAACTAATGGTATACGTCGTTTGGGGCACTAAGAATCGTGAACCTATTCTATCAAAAGATACGAGAGATTTATTGTTTTCTCATATTCAAAATAATGCGAGAACAAAAGATATTTTTATTGATACTATTGGAGGATACCAGGATCATGTCCATTGCTTAATTAGTTAGGTTCTGATCAAAATATTTCCAAGGTAATGCAACTGATAAAAGGTGAATCTTCCTTTTGGGCAAATAAAGAAAAGTTATTAGATCATAAACTGTTCTGGGCTGAGGATTATTTTGCTGCTTCAGTTAGTGAATCTTCAATTGCAAAAGTAAGAGGCTATATTAATAATCAAGAGAAGCACCATAAGAAAATAACCTTTACACAAGAGTATGAACAATTTATAACTAGTTATGGATTTAAGTTGGGCTAAAGCCCGGAAGACCTTCTAGTCATGGTCCTCCGACTAAAGTCGGAGGTTACTAAACTGAAGATATAAAATACAGCTTCAGTTTTTGAATCAGAGATTGTGAAACAAAATCTATCCTTCGATTCCTATTCTTTTCTAGTATTTTCTAGTATGCTCCTATTTTAGGACAAGATATCATCTATTAACCCCCTACTTCAGTCGGGGGAACAGCTAAATCATAATCCCCGGGCTTTAGCCCAATCATTTGCCTTATCAAAAGGCAGCCAAAATTTCTCATTTATTCAATACTTATCTGCCCTATATTTGCAAGTAAATTTAAATTCCTAATTACCATACGATATGTCAGTTCTCGTTAATAAAGATTCGAAAATAATTGTACAAGGTTTTACCGGTACAGAAGGTACGTTCCATGCAACACAAATGTTAGAATACGGCACTAAAGTTGTCGGTGGCGTTACTCCAGGAAAAGGAGGCACGCTTCATTTAGAAAAACCTGTTTTTAACACAGTAGCTGATGCGGTTAAAAAAACAGGTGCTAATGTAAGTATCATTTTTGTACCACCGGCTTTTGCAGCTGATGCGATAATGGAAGCCGCTGAAGCAGGTATTGCTTTAGTAGTTTGTATTACAGAAGGTATTCCGGTTCAGGATATGGTGAAGGTTAAAAATTATTTAATAAGTACATCTACACGTTTGATCGGACCAAATTGTCCAGGTGTAATAACTGCAGGAGAATGTAAAGTAGGTATCATGCCGGGCTTTATTTTCAAGGCAGGAAGAGTTGGCATCGTATCAAAATCTGGTACATTAACATACGAAGCTGCAGATCAGGTTGCAAAAGCAGGTTTAGGTATTTCAACTGCTATCGGAATTGGTGGAGATCCGATCATCGGCACTACTACTAAACAAGCAGTAGAATTATTAATGAACGATCCTGAAACTGATGCGATCGTAATGATCGGTGAAATTGGTGGTGGTATGGAAGCAGAAGCTGCTAACTACATCAAATCTACCGGTAATAAAAAACCTGTGGTAGGTTTCATCGCCGGACAGACAGCGCCTCCGGGACGCCGTATGGGCCATGCTGGTGCCATCGTTGGTGGAGAAGATGATACTGCAGTTGCAAAAATGAAGATCATGGCTGCTTGCGGTATTCATGTGGTAGCTAGTCCTGCTGATATAGGTAAGACAATGGCTGAAGCGTTGAAGAAAAAATAATCTAATCGATCATATATATTCTCAAAAGCCTCCAATATTGTTGGAGGCTTTTATTTTGGGACAAACATTTATATTATTATTAAGCTTTCTTTTGTCATTCTGAGCGAAGCGAAGAATCTAATCTTTTAATAATTAGTAAGCTGGTTGAGAATAAGATGCTTCGTTCCTCAGCATGACAAAATACAAAACAAAAAAGAGAAGACTTTTACATCTTCTCTTTTCAATTATATGGAATTATAAACTCTTATTTGTACTGAGGAATCAAAGTCTTAGCAAGATCAACCATTTTATTAATGCCATCCTGCGGTAAATTTCCTTTTTTAAATTCAACTAAAACTTCAGGAAGCTTGTTGTCCATTTCTAATAAGAAATGTTCTTCAAATGCTTTTACGTTTTTAACCGCTACATCTTTGATGACACCTTGCGTACCAAGATAAATTACAGCTACTTGTTTTTCAACCGACATTGGAGAGTATTGTAATTGTTTCAACAATTCCACGTTTCTAGCACCTTTGTCAATTACGTTTTTAGTAGCCGCATCTAAATCACCACCAAACTTACTGAACGCTTCTAATTCTCTATAAAGCGCCTGATCCAGTTTTAATGTACCGGCTACTTTCTTCATTGATTTGATCTGTGCATTACCACCTACACGACTAACAGAGATACCTACGTTGATCGCCGGACGAATACCTGCGTTGAACAAATTACCTTCTAAGAAGATCTGTCCGTCAGTGATAGAAATTACGTTTGTTGGAATGTATGCAGATACGTCACCAGCTTGTGTTTCGATAACAGGCAATGCTGTTAATGAACCACCGCCTTTAACCAAATGCTTGATAGATTCAGGAAGATCATTCATCTGTCTTGCGATATCATCTTTAGCAATAACTTTCGCAGCTCTTTCCAATAAGCGACTATGTAGATAGAACACATCACCCGGATAAGCCTCACGTCCTGGCGGGCGACGTAATAACAATGATACCTCACGATAAGCAACTGCTTGCTTAGACAAATCATCATAAATAATTAATGCTGGTCTGCCGGTATCACGGAAAAACTCTCCGATCGCAGCACCTGCAAATGGCGCGTAGAATTGTAATGGAGCAGGATCTGCTGCAGAAGCTGCAACGATCGTTGTGTATTCCATTGCACCATGCTCTTCTAAAGTTTTCATAATACCTGCAATGGTAGAGGCTTTCTGACCGATCGCAACATATATACAGTAAACAGGTTTCCCTGCTGCAAAAAATTCTTTTTGATTGATGATGGTATCAACACAGATAGCTGTTTTACCAGTCTGGCGATCACCAATAACCAATTCTCTTTGTCCACGACCAATAGGGATCATCGCATCAATTGCTTTGATACCAGTTTGCAATGGCTCCTTAACCGGTTCACGAAAAATTACCCCTGGTGCTTTACGCTCCAATGGCATTTCGTATAATTCACCTTTGATAGGGCCTTTACCATCGATTGGTTCACCAAGTGTATTGATAACACGTCCGCTCATACCTTCACCTACTTTAATAGATGCGATCTTTCCTGTACGTTTTACTTTATCGCCTTCTTTAATGCCAGCGCTATCACCCATCAATACCACACCTACATTATCTTCTTCAAGGTTCAAAGCGATAGCTTTAATACCATTTCCGAACTCAACCAATTCACCAGAGCGAACATTGTTTAAGCCATAGATACGGGCAATACCATCACCCACTTGCAATACAGTTCCTACTTCTTCTAGGCTTGCACCTGCATCGAAGTTGGTCAGCTGTTGGCGCAGTATCGCCGATATTTCATCTGGTTTAATCTCTACCATCTTGTTTATTTTTATAGAATTATCTTATGTTATGAATGTATTCGTTGTTCAAAAATTCTTTCTTCAATTCGTTTAGATCTTTCAACACACTTGCATCAATTAATTTACCGCCAGTTTCTAAAATAAATCCTCCAATCAATGTTTCATCCACTGCATTTTCTACTTCAACATTTTTTATAGCAGATGCCGCTTTTAATTTAGCAACAATAGCATTAGTAAAAGTTCCATCAACAGGAACAGCAGTCGTGATCTTAACTTTATGGATATCTTTTATTTCATTGTATTGATCAATAAATGCATTGGCAATTTCAGGTAAATCATATTCTCTTCCTTTAACTATCAATAATGTGATAAAAGCCGAAGTTAATTTCGATACTCTTTCTTTTGTAATAGATCCTATTATTTTACCTTTTACATCACCCTTAATGATAGGACTACGTAATACCGCTACGAAATCAGGATTGCTTTTGCAGATAGATTGTATAAATTTCATATCCGCATACACCGCTTCTAATTGATTTTGCTCAATTGACAAATCAATTATACTCTTTGCGTACCTGCCTGCTAATCTTGGATTATTCATCTTTTAAATCTGCTAATTAAGTGTAACTTCTTCTGATAATTGCTTGATGTATTTTTCCTGTTCTGTTTTATTACCTAACTCTCTGCGTAAAACTTTTTCGCTTACTTCTACTACCAATTTACCAACCTGATTTTTTAGTTCGGTAACAGCAGCCATTTTTTGCTGATTGATAGCAGCCTGTGCTTCATTGATAATTTTAGCGGCTTCGATCTTTGCCTGATTTTTTGCTTCGCCGATAATTTTATCTTTTGTTTCTTTTGCGTCTTTTAATAATGATGCTCTTTCTTCACGGGCCTGTATTAATAACGCTTCGTTATCATTTTTCAATTGAGCCATTTCTGCATTTACTTTTTCTGCTAAAGCAATAGAATCAGCAATTGATTTTTCTCTTTCATTCAACATTGTTAAAATAGGTGTCCATGCAAACTTTTTAAGTATGATCAAC
>Ga0207034_1061_pt1 | contig 19085 bp, 22 predicted proteins | sample Alteio_BWMinCont_36_FD_153269 | JGI IMG/M metagenome (GOLD analysis project Ga0207034, IMG submission 153269) | Enriched cells from forest soil in Barre Woods Harvard Forest LTER site, Petersham, Massachusetts, United States -... | ecosystem: Environmental > Terrestrial > Soil > Temperate forest >...
AAAGAGCGGCAAGTTTTATTTTAGTGTCAGCCGCGGGTTTTAATAGTATAATTAGTACCCCCTTATACTTTTAAGGCGGGTCGTTTTTTAAGAAAAACCATCAGGAGGGTGATATGAAAGCAGTTAAAGTATTAGGATTGGCGGTAATGTTCGGGTTTATGGTCTCAGGGATAAGCTTAGCCAGTGACCTGAAAATTGCTTATGTGGACCTAAGCAAGGTATTTGACAGCTATCAAAAAACAAAAGATTTTGATGATGCTTTACAGGTTGAAGGAAAAGCATTCCAGAGCGACCTTGAGGGCAGGATCCAGAAGATCAAGGATGCTCAGGACAAGCTGAATTTGATGAAAGATTCTGAGAAACAGTCCTTGCAGGATGACATTGAAAAACAAAGGAACGATGCGGTCTCCTTTGAAAAAGAGAAGCGCGTGGAATTAGCCAAGAAGCGCGATGGCGAATTGCATGATATCCTCACTGAGATCCAGAAGGTCGCCAGTGACATAGCTAAAAAAGAAGGCTACAATTACGTCTTAAACAATAGTGTCAGTGTCGTGATCTACGGTGATACGCAATTCAATATCACCGATGAGGTGTTGAAGACATTAAATGACAGTTACAAGAAGTAATTCATCCGTCACGCGGATCAGCGCTGCTGATATCGCCCAATTGGTCAAGGGAGAATTGACCGGGGACGGTGGATTATTGATCAGTGGTTTTTCTGGGATCAAAGAAGCGAAAAAGAATGAGTTGACGTTTTTAGGCAACCCCAAATATGAGCCTTTGCTTCTTGATACCCAGGCGGGTGTCATCCTTGTTCCCCGGCAGATCACCTGTCCGGGGAAAACTTTTATTAAGGTTGATAACCCCTCTTTAGCTTTTACCCAGGTGGTCAATCATTTATTAAAGGATGGGCCTGAGTATAAACCTTGCGGCATCCATCCAACCGCTGTCATATCACCGGGTGCCAAGTTAGCCCGTGATGTGGCGGTCGGTGCCCATACGGTCATTGAAGACGGGGCCACCATCGCAGAGGGGTGTGTCCTTTATGCCAACTGTTATGTGGGGCATGAAACACGCCTTGGCAAGGATTGCCTGATCTATCCTCAGGTGGTTTTACGCGAGAAGGTTTCTTTGGGGGACCGTGTGATCATCCACAGCGGGACCGTTATCGGCAGCGATGGGTATGGTTATGTCCCTGTTGATGGTAAGCATATGAAGATCCCGCAGGTGGGTACTGTGCTTATCGAGGATGATGTGGAAATAGGCGCCAATGTCGCTGTTGACCGCGCGCGTTTCGATAAAACGATCATCGGTGAGGGGACAAAGATCGATAACCTGGTCCACATCGCCCATAACGTCACCATCGGCAAGCATTGTTTGATCGTGGGGCAGGTCGGCATCTCGGGCAGTACGCGCATCGGTAATTATGTGATCCTGGCAGGCCAGGTGGGTGTTGTGGGGCATTTGGAAATTGGCGACGGGGCTGTGGTGATGGCCCAATCCGGGGTGAGCAGGTCCATTAAGGCCGGCGAACAGGTTTTCGGGTCCCCGGCCCATCCTGTCAAGGATGCGCTAAGGAACAATGCGCATATCCAAAGGCTTGATAAGTATGTGGAGATGATCAAAGATCTGAAAAAGCGCATTGAGGAATTGGAAAGAAAATGAAACAGAAAACGATAAAAAATCCAGTCACTCTTTCCGGTATCGGCCTGCACACAGGTAAATCTGTGCGTATGACCATCAAACCGGCGGGGGATAACGAGGGGATCTCTTTTATACGCGTTGACCTGCCTTCTAAACAGAAGATCCAGATCACTGCGTCCAACGCGGTCATGGATGAGAAGGTCACGCGCTGCACCGCGGTTGAGGCGCAAGGTGTGCGTGTTTATACCATTGAGCATTTAATGGCGGCTTTGAACGGTTTGGGCATTGATAATGTGACCGTTGAGATCGATACTGAAGAGATCCCCGGTATGGATGGCAGCAGCCTGGAATTTGTAAAGGCATTAGAAAAGGCGGGAATTGCAGAGCAGCAGGCAGATAAGGATGTTTTTGTCATCCAAGAACCGATCGTCGTTGCCAATAAAACGTCGACGATCGTGATGGTGCCTCATGATCAATTGAATATTTCCTATACCTTGGACTATGACCATCCATTATTGCGTTCGCAGTTCTTTTCACGATCCGTCGACCTGGCTTCTTTTACCAAAGAGTTGGCATCTGCCCGCACTTTTTGCCTGGAATCTGAGGCCGCCGAGATCAAGGCCCATGGCCTGGCTAAGGGGGCTAATTATCAAAATACCTTGGTGATGTCACCCAAAGGCCCTGTGGAGAATACGTTACGTTTCCCGGATGAATGCGCACGCCACAAGGTTTTAGATATCGTCGGAGATCTGTTCTTATTAGGTTATCCTGTTAAAGGTGCCGTCTATGCCACCAAAAGCGGGCACGCGCTCAACCGGGCCCTGGTCAAAAAAATAGAAGCTCAGCGTCAAAAATACACAACAGTTCCCTATCCGGCCGCTGCCCCCGGGACCACGGGAAGGGTTTTTAACATTAATGAGATCATGAAGATCCTGCCGCATCGTTATCCGTTCTTGTTTGTCGACAGGGTCATTGAGATCGAGCCGGGTAAAAAGGGGATCGGTATCAAGAATGTGACCATCAATGACGGGTTTTTCCAGGGCCATTTCCCCCAGAAACCGGTGATGCCGGGGGTTGTCATGATAGAAGCCATGGCCCAGACCGCGGGAGTTGTGGTATTGACCAGCGGGGCTCATAATGGTAAAGTAGCTTTGTTCATGTCTATTTCAGATGTGAAGTTCCGTAAGGTCGTTTACCCCGGAGACCAGTTATTGATGGAAGTTGAGATCGTCCGTGACAGGGAGCGCACCGCGCATGTCAAAGGGGTGGCGCGTGTTGACGGAGAAGTCGCCATTGAAGCGGACATGATGTTTTCTTATACAGAAGCGCATTATTTGAACAGCTAACTATGTCAAACATCATTCATAAAACAGCGATCGTCGGGGAGAAGGTAAAGCTCGGGAAAAATGTGAGCATCGGGCCCTACTCGGTCATCGATGGCCATGTGACCTTGGGTGATGATGCCACTATTGGTGCCCATTGCGTTGTTGAAGGGCACACCACCATCGGCAATGGATGCCAATTATACACCGGGGCAGTGATCGGTTCCCCGCCGCAAGACAGGAAGCATCAAAAGAAAGATAAAGTATTTTTGAATATCGGCTCCAACAATGTTTTTCGTGAATACGTGACGGTCAATCCCGGCACCATCGAGGGCGGCGGGACGACCAGCATCGGGGATAATAATTTATTCATGGCGTGTTGCCATGTCGCGCATGATTGCAACATCGGTAATGATTGTGTCCTGGCCAATTATGTGGGCCTTTCAGGGCATGTGACCATTGAAGACCGGGCGGTGATCGGCGGCTTGTCCGGTGTCCATCAGTACGCCCGTGTCGGGTACCTGTCAATGATCGGCGGCTGTTCCAAGGTCAACCAGGATGTCCCGCCGTTTTCTTTAGTGGATGGTAATCCTGCCACTTTAAGGGGTTTGAATATTGTGGGATTAAAGCGTGCAGATATCCCTTCACCGAACCAGATGGCTTTGCGCCGTGCCTTTAAGATATTCTTTAATTCCGGGTTAAACCGTAGCAATGCCGTCCTTCAGGTAAAAGAGCAATTGAATGGTTTGCCTGAGATCCATCGGGTCATTGAGTTTATCCAGATATCCAAACGTGGCATCTCCTAACTCTACTCTCATGCCGAGTACTCCTGTTGGTCGAAAAATAATAGGCCTTATCGCAGGTAACAGGCAATTCCCTTTTTTATTTGCCAGGGCCGCCCGTGACCAGGGCTATAAGATCATCGCGGCAGGCATTGTAGGGGACACTTCCCCGTTATTATATTTCTCCGTCGACAAATTCCAATATTTCAAGGTGGGTGAATTAAAGAGGCTTTTTGGGTATTTTCGCGGGAACGCTGTCAGTCAGGTCATCATGGCAGGCCAGGTCAACCAGGATAATTTATTCAACCCTGCCGTTAAATTAGATCAAGAGTTCCAGGCTCTTTCCGATGCGCTACGCGACCGCAAGGCAGATACTATTTTTGCCGCAGTGGCTGATCGCCTGGGGGCAGAGGGTATGGCCTTGCTGGACTCCACATTTTTATTGAAGAAATATTTAGCGCCCCGCGGCACGTTGACCAAACGGGGTCCCACGGAGAGTGAATTAAAAGACATTGAGTTCGGATTGACCATTGCCAAGCTGGTGGGTGGTATCGATATCGGACAGACCGTGGTGGTCAAAGAAAAAGCCATTGTGGCCATTGAGGCCATGGAAGGCACGGACAAGGCGATCGCCCGCGGCGGGCAGATCGCCCGTGAGGGAGCGGTAGTGGTTAAAACTTCCAAACCTGCCCAAGACAGCCGTTTTGACGTGCCGGTCATCGGGCCGCGTACGGTCCAGACCATGGCCTCGGTCAAAGCGGCTTGCCTTGCCATTGAAGCAGGCAAGACCCTGGTCATCGACTATGAGAAAACCGTAAGCCTGGCTGATAAGGCCGGTATTTGTTTAGTGGCTGCATAAATACATAAGGGCGTTGGCCCGACCTAATCAATAGAAGTACTCATGGATTTCTATGGAAGGAGTTATATGCTTCATGTGAATCGCAGGATCAAGGACATTGTAGGGTCAACGACCCTGGCCATCACGGCCCGTGCCAAGGAATTACAGGCCCAAGGGCATGATGTGGTTAATTTTGCCGCCGGTGAACCGGATTTCGACACTCCGGATTTTATCAAGAAAGCCGGTATCAAGGCCATTGAGAACGGGGCCACCAAATATACCCCCTCTATCGGGACACAGGACCTGCGCGAAGCCATTGCCGCTAAATTCCAAAAGGACAATGGTCTTGCCTACAAGCCCAATCAGATAGTTGTTTCCTGCGGGGCCAAGCATTCATTATTTAATATCATCCAGGTCCTGGTTGATGATGGGGATGAGGTTCTCTTCCAATCACCCTATTGGGTGAGCTATCCTGAAATGGTCAAGGCCGCGGGCGGCAAGTCAGTGGTCATCCCGACCAGCGCCATCAGCGGTTATAAGATCACACCGGAGCTGTTAAAAGAGTATATTACGCCTAAGACCAAAATGCTCATCCTCAATTCACCGTCCAATCCGACAGGGGTGATGTACCACAAGCAAGAATTGCTCAAGATCGCCGAGATCTGCGTGGCGCATAAGATTTATGTGATTAGTGATGAAATCTATGAAAAATTGATCTATGATAATAATGTTTTTACGTCGATAGCTTCATTAGGTCGTGAGATCTTTGATTTGACCTTGACGGTCAATGGTGTATCTAAAGCGTATGCAATGACCGGTTGGCGCATCGGTTATGCGGCCGGGGCCACCGAGATCATGGAGTATATCAAGAAATACCAGGACCATTCAACCTCCAATCCAACTTCCATCAGCCAGGTCGCAGCCTTGGAAGCTTTGAAAGCTTCCCAAGAGTCCACTGATCAAATGTGCCAGGTATTCAAAAAGCGCCGCGACCTGATGTTACAATGTTTGGACCATGTCCCTGAGCTTTCTTATATACGTCCGGAAGGTGCTTTTTACGTTTTTTGTGATTTTTCTAAAGTAGGCGACGCGGCCCTGATCGCCAAACAGATCCTGGATGAGGTCAAGGTGGCCGGGATCCCGGGGGACGGCTTTGGAGCCCCCAATTATATAAGGTTTAGTTTTGCAACGTCGGAAGCGCGTATCCAGGAAGGCATCTCCCGCGTGGCCAAATGGATCAACAACCATACTTCTTCGTTAAAGGTTTAACAGGCAAATGTCACAAAACGCTTATTTACGGGAACTTCTTTTACTAACTGTTAAGGAAAATGCTTCTGACCTGCATTTGACCGAAAAGAGCCCGCCGATCTTTCGTATCGACGGTGTTCTGGTGCCTATGAAGACAGAAGCCCTTAGCCGTGCCCAGATCCATGAAATGATCTACAGTGTCCTTTCCGACACCCAAAAAGCCAAATTTGAACAAGACAAGGAATTGGACCTTTCATTGGCTATAAGCGGGATGGACCGTTTCCGTGTGAATGTTCATGTCCAGCGCGGCTGTGTTGAGGCGGCTTTCCGGCGTATTTCTTTATATATACCTTCCATGGAAGAACTGCAGTTACCGCCGGTGGTCGCAGACCTGGCACGCAAGCAGAACGGTTTGGTCCTGGTCACCGGCCCTACAGGCACAGGTAAGACCACGACGTTGGCAGCGATGATCAATTTGATCAATTCTGAACGTTCCTGCATGATCACCTGTATTGAAGACCCTATCGAATATATTTTTACGAATAATAAATCAGTGATCAAACAGCGTGAGGTCTATCGTGATACCCATTCGTTCGCGGAAGCGCTGAAGCGTTGTTTGCGCCAGGACCCGGATGTGATCGTGGTGGGAGAAATGCGTGACCTGGAAACGATCTCAACGGCGTTGACAGCGGCTGAGACAGGGCACTTGGTTTTAGCCACCGTGCACACCCCTGATGCCCCCCAAACCGTTGAACGTATCATTGACGTTTTCCCGCCTTATCAGCAGCAGCAGGTACGCTTACAGCTTGCATCGGTCATACAGGGTGTTGTTTCCCAAAAATTGGCTCCCAGGGCTTCAGGCAAGGGGCGCATCCTGGTCCCGGAGGTCCTGATAGCCACCGCCGGTGTGCGCAATATGATCCATGAACGGGCGACCGAACAGCTGCGTACCGCCATGCAAACCGGCGGCCAATACAAGATGCGTACTTTCGATAAATCCCTTAAAGAGCTTTATGAAAAAGGGATCATTACTTATGAGACAGCTTTGGATATGACGACGAATGTCGCTGAATTAGAGACCTTGATTTCTAAAAAACAATACTAGGCGGGGGTTTTAATATGAGCCATACAGTAACGTTATTGCCAGGGGATGGTATCGGTCCGGAAGTAACCAATGCCATGCGCATGTGCGTGGATGCCACGGGTGTTAAGATCAATTGGGAAGTGTGCGAGGTTGGCGAGAAGTCCATGCAAAAGCACGGCAAACCTTTGACCGATGAAGTGCTGGATTCCATCCGCCGCAATAAGACGGCCATCAAAGGGCCTATCACGACACCTATCGGTAAAGGTTTTCGTTCTGTTAATGTTCAGTTACGCCAGTCGCTGGACCTGTTCGCCTGTGTGCGTCCCTGTCTTTATTATGAAGGCGTCAAGACACCTATTAAAAATGTGAATTTGATGATCTTCCGTGAAAATACGGAAGATCTATATGCCGGTATTGAGTTTGACCTTGGGACACCTGAATGTGACCGCCTGCGCGATCTGATCAATGAGATGTCCCCTAAAAAGATCAAAGCAGATTCAGCCATTTCCATCAAGCCGATCTCGGTGAGCGGCTCCAAGCGCATCGTTAAATTTGCTTTTGATTGGGCGGTAAAGCTCGGGCGAAAGAAAATGACCGCGGTGCATAAGGCCAATATCATGAAGTTCAGCGATGGCTTGTTTTTGCAAAGCGCCAGGGAAGTGGCCAAAGAATACGAGGGGAAGATCGAATTCGGCGATTGTATCGTTGATAATATGTGCATGCAGTTGATCCAGTACACCTATCTTTATGATTGCCTGGTGCTGCCTAATCTTTACGGCGATATCGTGTCCGACCTGTGCGCCGGGATAGTCGGCGGGTTAGGGGTCGCTCCGGGGGCCAATTACGGTGATGAGATCGCTTTATTTGAACCGGTGCACGGTTCAGCGCCCAAATATGCCGGCCAAAATAAGGTCAATCCCACAGCGACGATACTTTCAGCTGTATGGATGCTGCGCCATCTTAAGGAAAATGCCGCGGCCGATCGTTTGGATAATGCTGTCCGTATCATTTTAAAAGAAGGTAAAGATGTGACCTATGACCTAAAGAGCGATCGCAATGATCCCACGACCGTTGGGACCATGCAAATGGCCGAAGCGATCTGCAAGAAACTATAAATGGCTGGTGTAAGTTATCACGAATGATGGAGAAAAGGGGACACTTTAAAGTGTCCCCTTTTAATTAAATATGATCGTCGAAGATTGGGGGCTGGTTAACTACGCGGACGGTTTCGAGCGCCAGAAGAAGTGTGTGCAAAGCGTCATTGACGGGGCGGAGGACCATTTGGTCCTTTGCGAGCATCCGCCGGTGTTGACCTTGGGGCGTCAGACCCATCCAGAGAGTTTGCTTTATCAGCGCAAGGAAATCCAAGAACGCGGTGTGGCGGTCGAACACGTTGATCGCGGGGGGGATGTGACTTTACACGCGCCGGGGCAATTGGTTGTTTACCCGGTCTTTGATTTAAATAAATACGGTAAGGACCTTAAAGTTTACATGGAAACGCTTGAAGAAGTTGCGGTTGATTTATTGAAGAATTTTGGTATATTGGCAATAAGCATTTCAGGGCAGAGGGGTGTGTTTGTCGAAGATCCCGCCAAAGGCGGGGTCGGGCCTGATAAGATCATTTCCATTGGTGTCGGTGTTCGTAAATGGGTGACTTATCATGGCTTAGGGATCAATGTCAATACGGACCTGTCCCTTTTTAATTTGATCAAACCCTGCGGCCTTGATGTGCGCATGACTTCGATGCAAAAATTAAAAGGCCATAGCGTTCCAATGGGGGACGTAAAAGCAAAAGTAATTGAGCGGTTCCAGGAGCATTTTTCATGACCAAGATCATTTTACCTGAATTAGGTGAGGGGATCACCAAGGCAACGATCGCCTGCTGGCACACGAAGGTTGGCGAAGATGTCATCGCCGGACAGGAAATTTGCGAAGCAGTCACTGACAAAGCTTCTTTTGTCATTGAGGCGCCGGCTGCCGGGAGGCTTAGGTCCATATCTGTTGATGAAGGAAAAGAAGGGCTGGTTGGCGGCGTGCTGGGCATCATCGAGTAAGGAGCTATAGATCAAGCATAAGCGCGTTTTATTAATGTATATTTCACAGGTTTCCGGGCATCGTCAGGGGGCGGTAGCGATCTCCAAATCCCTTAAATCCCTTGATCCTGATTGTGAGATCTTAAGCATCAACGGGTTTGGTTATACTTACCCGTTGATGGAAAAAGTCATCAATACGGCCTATATGGGTGTGATCAAACGCGCGCCCAAGATCTGGGAATACCTTTACGACAATCCCAAGGTCATTAAATTCTCTGAAAAATGGAAACGGTCCATCCACAAGTCTTCGCATAAGAAATTAAAGCCGTTGATCGATGAATTCAAGCCCGACGTCGTTGTATGCACCCAGGCCTTTCCCTGCGGTATGGTCGCGGATTATAAAAAGGCCCATCATCTTGCCCTAACCGTCATCGGGGTGCTGACGGATTACGCCCCGCATTTGTACTGGCTGCATGAAGGGGTGGACTATTATGTGGTACCGTCCCAGGAGGCCCGTGACCGCTACGTGAAGGAAGGCATCCCTCAGGACCGCATCAAAATATTCGGGATCCCCATTCGTACAAAATTTGCCGAGCATACAGGTGCCGGCACTATCGCCCAAAAATTAGGGCTTGACCTGAATATCCCGACCATCCTGATCATGGGGGGCGGCCAGGGTTTGGGGCCCATGAAAGAAGCGGTTAAATCCCTGGTGCGTCTTGAGAGGCCGTTGCAGCTGATCGTCATATGCGGTACCAATGTCAAGCTGGTCCACTGGATCAAAAAGATCCAGCGCCGGACATCTAAGAAGATCATTTTTTATGATTATGCGAGCAATGTGGATGAACTGATGGAAGTGTCTGCCCTGATCGTCAGCAAACCCGGCGGCATGACCACCAGTGAATGCCTGGCCAAAGGTTTACCCATGGTGATCGTTGATCCCATCCCCGGCCAGGAAGAGCGTAATTCCCAATTTTTGGTCAATCAGGGTATTGCCATCCGCGTCGATGACAAACGCCATATTGCCCATGAGATCGACATGCTTTTGAACGATCCGAAAAAATTGGCGGCCATGAAGCAGGCTGCTTTAAAGAACGGTAAACCAATGGCTGCCGAAAATATTGCACGGTTGATCTTAGATTAAAATATGGGTAATTATCATCTTTATAGGGTCGGCGAATTTTTGGCAAGGACCTTGCCCTTGGGGGTGAGCAATTTTTTGGTCATGCGCTTATGCGACCTGCATTTTTGTTTCTCCAAGACAGACCGTCAGGCGGTTGAGAATAATTTAAAATTAGTGCATGGGACGGACCATGTCCCCAAGGCCGAAGTCCGCGCGGTATTCCGTAACTTTGGCCAATACCTCTTGGAATTCTTTACAATGACCAAGCGCCTGCAGCCGGCGTTCATTGAATCTAACGTCCGGATCAAGAACATTGAATACCTCAACGAGGTGCTGCAAAAAGGCAAGGGAGGTATTGTTGTCAGCGCCCATTTAGGTAATTGGGAAATGGGAGGCGGGGTGTTGCCGATGCTGGGCTTCCCGTTATCCGTGGTGGCTTTAGCGCATAAGGACCCGCGGGTCAACGCCCTGTTCAATGCGCAGCGGGAATCTTTCGGGACCATGGTGATCCAGACGGATGTGGCTATCCGGCGGGTCGTGGAGCATCTGCGGATGAACCGTTTTGTCGCTATCCTGGCGGACAGAGATTTCGGGACCCGGGGGATAGTGATGGATTTTTTGGGCCGGAAAACGATGATCCCCAAGGGGGCCGCTTTTTTTTCTTTGAAAACAGGGGTCCCGATCATCCCTATTTTCTTCCTTCGTACGACTGATGGCCGCTTTGAGATCGATATTTATCCGCCCATTGAACCTCCTCATTTGCCGGACGGCAAGATCACGGACGGTATGGCTAAGGAGTATATCCAGCGATATTTGACGATCATTGAAGATGAGATCCGGAAAAATCCGTCACAGTGGTTATTGTTCAGGGAGTTTTGGCAATCATGAAGGTCATTGTTGTTATCCCAGCGCATAATGAAGCCCAAACCATCGGCCCTTTGGCGGAGGCTGTGCGCGCGTTAGGTTATGACTGCATCGTGATCGATGACGGCTCCGTGGATAAGACCGGCGAGGTGGCGGGCCAGGCGCGTGCCGTGGTGTTAAAGACCGCGGTCAAAAGCGGCAAGGGGAATGCTTTAAAGATGGGGTTTGACCATGTGCTTAAGGGCGATTATGAGGCCCTGATCGCCATGGATGGTGACGGCCAGCATTCACCGTCGGATATCGCGGCTTTCGTGGCTTGCTGTCAAGATACAAATGCGGATATTGTCAGCGGTAACCGCATGTTCAACCCGCAGGGCATGCCCCTGGTGCGTTTAGCCACCAACTATTTTATGTCCTGGCTGATCTCCCTTTTTTGCCGTCAGCCTATCCCGGACACCCAATGCGGTTTTCGCCTGATCAAAACAAAGGTCCTGCGTGCCATTAAGCTCGAAAGCTCTGATTTTGAGATCGAAACAGAAGTGCTGATCAAGGCCAGTAAAAAGGGTTTCAAAATAGCATCGGTCGGCATACAGACCATTTACAGGGATGAGGTCAGCAAGATCCAACCGGTGCGCGATACCTTTCGTTTCATCGCCTATCTGTGGCGTGAACTGCGGCGAAAAAATGACTGAGAATTTCTTATTCAAGGCTGTGTTCATTTCATTGGCCGCCCATACGGCGATCCTGTGCATCACGTATTTTAGCAGGATCAATGACCCTCACTATAAAGCTGTCCATCAGGACCGCGTTGAGATCAGTTATAAGCCGACTTTTAAAAGACATCCCGATATCCGTGAACATCCCATCAGGCCGGCCCAGCATTTGGACCTGAGCAATGATCAGAAATTATTTTCCGATGGGACCATACCTGTCAGCCTGGTCAAAGAAAGGCCGGCGCTGCCTTTTGGCATGCTTTATGAACGTAGACCTGAGCACATGCGCACCATGGAGCTGAGCCATAAGGTTTCCATTACGCCGATCAGGTCGGAAAAAATAAATAACCCTGTTTATGCCGCGTACAATGAAATGGTCAGGGACCGCATTCAGGAAAAAGTTTACGCAAATTATGACAAGATAGAAAGAGGCTCCGTCTATTTGACGTTTTTGTTAGATGAGCATGGCGTGCTTAAGGTCGCAAAGATCATAGAAGAGAAGACAGATGCTTCAGAACATTTGCAGGCGATCGCCATGAAGAGCCTCAGGGAAGCCAGCCCCTTCCCGCCGTTCTTAAAAGGCATGAACCTCTCCGAATACCCCTTCAATATCCAGATCCAGTACCAAGTCAGCGACGATTAAGCAAAAAGATACATTTAGATGAATAGCTATTATGTATGTCGGCACGGAATATTTTTGGTCCTCAAGCCGGACACTCACAGTTGTTCGCCGTTAGCATTGAAACTTAGGTCTGCCGAGCAAGTAATAGGGAATATTGTGCCGAATACATAATAGCTATTCATCTTTAACGCATTCTTTGCAATACATGCATTGTAAGTAATAAATTTGTTCTTTGAGCGACACTGTCGATTTTAGCCAAAGCAGCTCATGATTTGAGGGAATCCCGAGCCGAAGGGCGAGGGGGAGCTGAAATGTTCGAGCCTTGAAGTTAAAGATAACTTCAAGGTGAGTTTTTCAGCTACCGAAAATCATGAGACCTTTGGCGTGAAGAAATCGACCCGTGGAGCGAAAAGAATAAATTTATTGCTTACAATGTATGCCTACGAGGAACGCAGAAGTTGACTTTTTTAAAATCCAGTGATAATGTAATGCACTTTACAATTCGTATGGATATTTAAGGAAGGTTTTATATGACATTGCAAAATCGCTGGGGAGATAACGTGGAGAAGGAAGGCGGGCTTTTGGGGCCGGACGGACAGCCGTTGGCCTCTTCACCTAAAACTCCGCCAGAGGAAGCCCAACAGGCAGCTGCGGAGCCGCAGCTTGATTTTTTTAATTACATCGCCAGCCTTGGCTTTCAAACCATGATCTTTTTAGGTGAAATGCCCAACCCTATCACCAATCAGGCAGAAAAGAACCTCAAGCAGGCTAAATTCCTGATCGACACCTTGGTTATTTTACGTGATAAGACCAAAGGCAATTTATCCAAAGAAGAAGATGACCTGCTTAACGGTTCCATTTATGAGCTGCAAATGCGGTATGTGGACTTGTCCAAATGAAAAGGTTTTAGCGTACTCTCTTGGGAGTCGAACGGTTTACTATGATCGATGAGAAGTTGCTCGCTTTGCTTGCTTGTCCTGCTTGCCAGGGTGATGTTGTGCTTGAAGGTAATAAAATCGTTTGTACGCGTTGCCAGCGGAAGTACCCCATTATAGACGGTGTTCCTGTTCTTTTGGTGGACCAAACCCAATCCTGATTTCCCATGATGAACACGCGTTTAAAAAAACTCGTTGAAGATTTTCCCCGCCATAAGAATATTGACGCCCTTTTGATTGTGAATGACAGCAATATCCGTTATTTGACCCAGTTCCCTGCTTCGGAGTCCTGGCTTTTGGTCACAAGATCAAAAGCTTTTTATATCACTGATTCCCGGTATCTGCTGGAGGCCCGCCAGGGGCTAAAAGGCATTACTGTCAAGCAATATAACCGCATGCCCTGTGTGACTCTGGGGGAGATTTGTAAACAATATAGGGTCAAGCGTTTAGGGTTTGATGAGAGGCATACCAGCTTTGCTCTATGGAAAAAACTTAAGGAATTTTGCCCCAGAAATCGAAAATTGGTCCCGGCCACCGGTTTGGTGGAGTCCATTCGGGAGCTTAAGGATGAAGGTGAGATCGCCCAGGTCAAAAATTGCCTGAAACTACATTTTAAGGCTATTGATTTTATGAAGAAAGTGGTGCGTCCGGGGCTAACTGAGCGTCAAGTAGCCTTAAAATTGGAGCATTTTGTTAAATCCAATGGGGCAGAATTTTCATTTACGCCCATTATTGCTTCTGGGCCTAATTCGTGCTATCCTCATGCCAGGGCTACAGATCGGGTCATTCGTAATAATGAGAATGTCTTGTTGGATTTTGGCATTGATATTAATGGTTATAAGTCTGACTTGACACGCAATTTCTTTTTGGGTAGAATAGCGCCTCGTGTTGGACAAGTGCTTGATGCCCTGACACTTGCGCAACGGGAGGCTATCAGTTTTATTAAGCCCGGCGTCAATTGTTCTCAGGTCGATGCTCAGGCACGTAAAGTTTTGCGTAAGTTTGGGTTAGCAAAATATTTTGGCCATTCTTTAGGCCATGGGGTAGGATTAGACATCCATGAAGCTCCCCGGCTTTCCAGCCAGAGCACGAGCCTATTAGAAGAAGGGATGATAGTCACTGTTGAACCAGGTGTCTACATTCCCGATCAGTTTGGGATCAGGGTAGAGGATATGGTACTAGTAACTAAAGAAGGGTGTGAGGTGTTAAGTGGCTATTACAATTAATGAACTTGAAACAGGAACCGGATTAGTCGTTGATGGTCAGCTTTATTTTATAACTGAGTTGACACATGTTAAGCCTGGCAAAGGATCAGCGTTTGTGCGTGTGCGTCTAAAGAATTTGCGCACCGATGCTGTTTTGGAACGTACTTTCCGTACGGCAGAGACCCTTGAGAACGCGGACCTTGAGCGCCGCCGTATGCAATTTACCTATGTGAGCGGTGACGAATATCATTTTATGGACCAAAGCACTTTTGAAGATACCATTATACCCAAACAATTATTGGGCGATGGAGTTAAATATTTGCAGGATAATATGGAGGTCGAGACCATTTTATATAAGGACCAGGTGGTCAAGGTGGATGTCCCTAATTTTATCATTGCTACGATCATCGAAGCTGATCCGGGGCTCAAGGGAGATTCTTCCAGGGCAGGGTATAAGCCGGCTAAAATTGATACCGGTGCCTCCATCCAGGTCCCTCTATTCATCGGACAGGGTGAGACCATTAAAGTGGATACCAGAACAGGGATTTATGTCGAAAGGGTCAAAAAATGAATTTAAAAGAAATTAAAGAGATCATTGCCCTGATGAATGAGCATAATCTTAACGAAATTGAGATCGAACGTGATGGGTTAAAACTTAAGCTCAAAAAATCCGCGGAAGGCGTGATCGTAGGGGCCTCTCCGACCCATTATGCTGTTGAATCGCTTCCCGCTCCCAAGGCGGCTGTACCCGTTGCTCTCCCCGCAGCTTCCGGTACTGCTGATGCATCTAAAAATACCAAAGATATCAAATCTCCGATGGTAGGCACCTTCTATCGTTCTCCATCCCCGGAAGCCGAGTCCTTTGTTGAGGTCGGCCAGACGGTTGAAGTAGGCCAGGTGGTTTGTATCGTGGAAGCTATGAAGTTAATGAACGAGATCAAATCTGAAGTCCGCGGTAAGATCACGGAAGTAGCCGTACAAAACTCGGAGCCGGTGGAATTCGGCCAGACTTTGTTCATCGTTGATCCACTCTAAGGCGCGTCTTTATGTTCTCCAAAATCCTGATTGCCAACCGCGGTGAGATTGCGTTAAGGGTCATCCGCGCCTGCAAAGAAATGGGCATACGCACGGTCGCTGTTTATTCCGAAGCTGACCGTAACTCCCTGCATGTGCGTTTTGCTGATGAAGCGGTATGCATTGGCCGCGCTTCCAGTAAAGAGAGCTATCTTAATATCCCGGCCATTGTTTCCGCCGCAGAGATCACGGATGTGTCCGCCATCCATCCCGGCTACGGTTTTTTGTCTGAAAACGCGCATTTTGCTGAAATTTGCGAGTCCTGCCATATCAAGTTCATTGGGCCCTCTCCGGAAAGCATACGTAAAATGGGCGATAAAATCGTCGCCAAGGAAACGGTCAGGAAAATGGGTGTGCCTTTAACACCAGGGAGCGATGGCGTTATCAAGACCCAGGATGCGGCATTGAAAGTAGCGCAGAAGATCAAATATCCTGTGATCATCAAAGCGGTGGCTGGCGGCGGAGGCAAGGGCATGCGTGTCTGCCATAATGATGTGACCCTGATCAATTCTTTTAAAATGGCCCAGACAGAAGCGGAAGCCAATTTCGGCCTGGGGGACGTGTATATAGAGAAATACATCGAGGGGCCCCGTCACGTGGAGTTCCAGATCCTGGCGGATGAGCATGGCAATGCGATCCATTTGGGCGAACGCGACTGCTCGGTGCAAAGGCGCCATCAAAAATTATTGGAAGAATCGCCCTCACCGGCACTGGATGCCAATTTGCGCAAGAAAATGGGCGATGCCGCGGTCAAGGCTGCCAAGGCTGTCAATTATCATGGCGTAGGGACCATTGAATTCCTGCTGGACATGCATAATAATTTTTATTTTATGGAAATGAACACCCGTATCCAGGTCGAGCATCCTGTCACCGAAATGGTCACGGGCATTGACCTGATCAAAGAGCAGATCAAGATGGCCATGGGACAGAAGCTTAAGCTGAAACAGGAAGATGTCAAGTTCCACGGGCACTCCATCGAGTGCCGCATCAACGCTGAAGACCCGTACAATAATTTCATCCCAAGCCCGGGCAAGATCACGGAATTAAATCTGCCCGGGGGCCCGGGGGTCCGTATCGACACGCATATTTATCCGGGTTATACGATAAGCCCGTATTACGATTCTATGGTGGCCAAATTGATCGTTCATGGAAAGGACCGTAATGAGGCGGTGCGTATCATGCGCCGCGCCCTGGATGAGTTTTATGTAGCGCCTATCAAGACCACCATCCCATTACACATGGAGATCCTTCATCATCCGACCTTCCTGGAAGGCAAAGCCACAACGCACTTCCTGGAAAAAATGATGAAGAACGAGTAGAGGCATTATATGCGCCCGGACAATACCGTTGATCTAGGTGTCGTGCAGATCCACAAAAAAGTCATTGGGGATATCGCGGCTGCGGCCATTAAGGAAGTTCCCGGCGCCCAGCTGGCCACTTTCGGTATCCTCGGGTCCATTGCTGAAGCTTTTGGTTATAAAAATTATCCCTCTGTAAGCGTGACCGTAGATAAAGATCATCAAATTTCCCTGGAGATCCGTGTTATAATCAATTACGGCATGAACATCCCGGTCGTTGCCCGCCAGATCCAGGATGTGATCCAGCATGCGGTGGAAGATGCCGTGGATATCAATTTAAAAGAGATCAATGTCAACGTTCAAGCCATTGAGAGGAAAACGTAATGTGGTTACTGACCCGCATAGCCATTATATTTTATATTTTCATTATCTGGACGACAGGTTTTTCTGTTATGCTGTTCGTGGCGCATGTCCTTGACCTGCAGACCATCCAACGGATGTTGATGACGGTTTATGCTGATGATCAAAGCCGTGCCATCGCAGGTATTTGTGCCGGCGGGATCATGTTGATGAGCTTTATTTTGGCCCGGCTCATTTACGGACGCCGCCAGATGGAGCGCACCATCGCTTTTGAGAATTCTACCGGCGGGGTCACGGTGTCGCTGACGGCCCTTGAAGACCTGATCAAACGTTTGATCGTGCAGATGCCTGAGGTCAAAGAGATCCGTCCGTACATGATCGCCACCAGAAAAGGGCTGGAAGTGGATATCAAACTGGTATTGCGGCATGAGGTCAATATCCCCGAGCTGACCTCCCGTTTTCAGGACCTGGTCCATCGAAAAATAGAAGAAGCTGTCGGTATGGAAGGCAAGATCAACGTACGGGTGCATGTGACCAAGATCTCGCTGGATGACATTAAATCTAAGGGTAAGGATGAATTTCAGATCCCTGCCCAGGCCCCATTTCACGGGTATCGTTCATGAAGGTTGTCATTTAGATGAAAAAGATCGGCATTATGACAGGCGGGGCGGATTGTCCGGGTCTTAACTCGGTCATTCGCGCGGTCGTGCGTAAAGGTATGCAGGAAGGCTATGTGGTCACCGGCATCAAGAACGGGTGGCTTGGCCTGATCGAGAACGATATGCGTGTCCTGGATGTGAAGTCCACTACCGGGATATTGGATAAGGGGGGTACTATTTTAGGTACCAGCCGCGTTAATCCTTTGAATGACGAAGAGCAGGTCAAAAAGATCAAGGATAATTATGCCCGGAGCGGTATGGATGCCCTGATCGTTGTCGGTGGTGAAGAGACCATTAAAATAGCTTTGACCCTGCATAAAAGAGGCATTATCCAGGCGGTTGCTGTGCCCAAGTCCATTGATAACGCTTTGTCAGGGACGGATTTTGCTTTTGGTTTTGACACAGCGGTGAATATAGCCACTGAATGCATTGACCGCCTGCATACGACCGCCGAGTCGCATCATCGCATCATGGTTGTTGAGGTGATGGGTTTATATACCGGCTGGCTGGCTGTGCAGGCAGGGATCGCCGGAGGGGCTGACATTATTTTGATCCCTGAGATCCCGGTCAATCTGGAAGAAGTTTATGAGCTTTTGCGTGAGAGGCATAAGCGCGGCAAGCCTTTTAGCATCATTGTTATTTCTGAAGGCACTAAGATCGATGGATACATGGCGCACCCCAGCGAAACCGCGTCCCTTAAAGAGAAGCGCCGTTTTGGCAGTGTGGGTGAATTCCTGGCCAAGGCCATTGAGGATAATACCAATTATGAAACAAGGGTCAGCGTCCTTGGTTATATTTTGCGCGGAGGGTCTCCGACAGCGTTTGACCGTGTCCTTGGCACGCGCCTGGGAGTAAAGGCAGTTGAGCTTGTCAAAGACCATAAGTTTGGTAAAATGGCAAGTCTTAGGGAAAATAAGATGCGTTTTGTAGATATGGAAGAAGCTGTATACCAGCGTAAACTTGTAAATATGGACTTGGTGGACATCGCCAACGTATTTTCCACCAAGCATTGACATGGAAAAAAGAGTCGAACAGATATTTGCGGAATCAATCGAAGTTAAACAGGAAACTTTAAAAAAGAACCTGTCGCAGATCATCAGTGCCGCTGAAGCTGTTATCGGTGCTTTTAAAAGCGGGCATAAATTGTTTTTCTGCGGAAATGGCGGCTCAGCCGCGGATTGCCAGCATATTGCCGCGGAGTTTGTCGGCCGTTTCCAAAAAGAACGTAAGGCTTGGCCGGCCATTGCTTTGACCACTGACAGCTCAGCCCTCACGGCTTTG
>Ga0207034_1056_pt2 | contig 18815 bp, 16 predicted proteins | sample Alteio_BWMinCont_36_FD_153269 | JGI IMG/M metagenome (GOLD analysis project Ga0207034, IMG submission 153269) | Enriched cells from forest soil in Barre Woods Harvard Forest LTER site, Petersham, Massachusetts, United States -... | ecosystem: Environmental > Terrestrial > Soil > Temperate forest >...
CATCAAACGGATTGTCGTATTCGATGAATTCTTTTCCGCGCATCGCATGGACGATGGGAGCGTTCAGCTTGCCTGCCAGCGCGATCAGCTCCGCATGTGCCCCCGCGCAACCGGCTCCGCCGAAAATAGTGATTTTCTTCGCGCTGCCAAGAAGCTCCGCCAGGGCGCCGATTTCGGCATCGCCGGGACACATGGTCGCTTTCGGCAGCGGAAAGTGCAATCGGGGCGAGTCGATCGTAGCGTCTTGCAACGCGACATCGCCGGGAATCGCCACGACCGACACTCCCCGGCGCGAGATCGCCGTCTGGATGGCAATTTCGAGAACGCGGGGCATTTGCTCAGGGTGCGAGACCGTCTCGCAGAAATGGCTGCACTGAGCGAAGACATGCTGCGGGCTGGTTTCCTGAAAGTACTGGCTGCCGATTTCGCTGCTCGGAATTTGGGCCGCAAGTGCCAGCACCGGCACGCGGCTCCGGTGGCAGTCGTAAAGCCCGTTAATCAAATGCAGATTGCCAGGCCCACAGCTCCCGGCGCAGACAGCCAGCTTGCCCGTAAGGTGCGCTTCAGCCCCGGCGGCGAAAGCCGCCGTCTCTTCGTGGCGGACATGAACCCATCGGATTTGCTTTTGCTTCCGGATGGAGTCGGTGATTCCGTTCAGAGAATCACCAGAGAGGCCATAGATCCTTTCGACTCCTGCGACAGCGAGGGTCTCGACGAGCAGCTCTGCGATTTTCTTGGCCATGGCGATGCTCCGCGTTCCCTGAGACAACGCTACTGCTCGTAGTTCTCTACGATGTCCGCAGGGCGTACTTTCGCCTGATCCGCGTCTTTCCCAAACTCACGCAGGGCCCTGCGCTGGCGCAACAAGTCCCAACATTGATCCAGCTGGACCTTCAGCTGGGCCAAGCGCGCCTGGTCGTCGGTGGTCAACTCGCTCTTTGCGTACAGGCGCTCTTCTTCCTTCACCAGGCGATCGATATCGCCCAGCACTGCTTCATCTTTGTTATCTTTGTTATCGTTGGTCATTCCGGGCTCCCTGTACTTAGATTCTCGCTCGGATTTACATGGCGTGCATTCCGCGATGCGAGCACAGGCTGACGCCAAACTCTGCGCGAAAAATGCTCCTGCGAAAACCATACAACAGGGGAGCACAGGAAAGCGAATGGGCAGAGGCGACCTCTCATTGCACCAGGAGGAGACGAAGAGAGCAAAGACCATTTCAGGAGAGGCCGTTTGGGCCAAACTGGTCAACCGCCGGGAGCAGCTCGAGAAGGCCTCCCTCTCCGATCGCCAGCCCGACTCCCACCGCGCGAACAAAATGCTTTGGGGCTAGGGGCTGCGTGTGTAGCGGATTCAGGCTGGGCCGGCGCAAGCAAACCGTGCGATGGGCCGGGGCCGATCGGCCTTGCCATCGAGTTCCGTCGCCCAGAGCAGAACGTCAAGCAATCGTGCGCGATCTATATTCGGCAATTCCGTCCTGGCCACAAGGAACGCGGCGACCTTTGACGCGCACTCATCGACAAAACAGTTGACGCTGGCCTGCCTGCAGGCGGGCAGACCAGCAAGCCGGGAGCGCTCTTGCTGGCAAGCTTGCAGTCGCGTGTGGCAATGGGAGACAAGATGATCCAAGCAGAAAAAATGAACGTCCAGCCGCAGGACGGCAGGAAGAGCGGATTTGTCTGATGACCCCAAATGAAGAGGACTGTGACAACTGGACGGCCTGCGGAGACTTGTCGCTCATGGTGGCCTTTCGTTCGATCCCTTCCTTGGAGTCAAGGGCGGCGCAACACCCCTTCTTGATGTCCATGTTTCCGCCAGCCCGTTCAGGAGGTTCGGCCCGCACAGGAACCACTCGCGTCAGGCAGCGTGCCCTCGAACGTCTGCACTTTCGTGCAGACATCCACAAGGGGGTAGATCAACTTCTCTACCGAGGGCAACGCCTCCCAGCAGATATTCCTCGCCTGCGTTTCGGTTTCCCAGAAGGTCAGGATCGTCACATTTCGCCATTCCTTGTGCGCGTGAAGAATGACGGCGCCGCTGAACCCGGGCATCTCTCGAAGCATATTGATGAGCTGGCCCTTGATGGAAGTCGTCAGTTCCTGAATGCTTTCGGGCCGGGCAATGTAACCAACCGCGCGGATATTTGAAGCAGCCTGGGCCGAGCGGCGTGCCGGTTCGATCGGAAGGGCGCTGAAGGGCACCTTGGCCGTCCACGGAGTATCCTGAAGCTGTTGCGTTGCGCTTGCCATTTGCATCTCCTCCCTCCCAAATGGGGGGAAGCAGGCCACCCGCAATCATGGGGGCGGGGGAACGGATGGCCTGCCCAACAAGTGCCGCATCGGCGTGATGCCTTTGCCTTGTCAACGTAATAGTGCTGATGCCGCGCGATTCGTTTCAATGAATTCTAATTTTTCCGGATTTCCCGCAGATTCGCAGTACCAAGGTGAGCGGAGCACGCGTGGTGAATTCGCCGCGTTGCGCCCGGGAGAGAGGGAAAGTTATACTTTTGCTCTCTCGGAGGGTGGCGTGGAATTCTTTGATTTTGATGAGGCCTACTTCCGACGTCTGCGAGACCACGACCCTTCGACAGAAGAGCACTTTTTCGAATATTTCCGCGATTTGTTGCAGATTAAACTGAGATCGCGCCTTCAGTCCGTTCAGGCCGTGGAGGATGTGCAGCAAGAGACGTTTGTGCGCGTGCTGGCGGCGATCAGGAGCGATTCGGGTATCCGCGAACCCCAAAAGCTGGGATCCTTCGTTAACTCCGTCTGCAACAACGTCTTATTGGAATTTTATCGTTCCTCCGCGCGGAACCCGCAGGAGAAGGACGAGCGCAGCGAGGTGGCCGACCGGACGATCGACCTCGACGGGCTGCTCGTTTCGCAGCAGATCTGTGAGCACGTGAGACAGGTTCTCGACCGGATCTCGGAGCGGGATAGGCGGTTGTTGCGGGCGATCTTCCTGGAAGATAAGGATAAAAACCAGGTGTGCCTTGAATTAGGCGTCGACCGCGAATATCTACGAGTGCTCCTGCACCGGGCTAAGCGGAGCTTCCGGGAGGCGTATGAACGAACAGGTTAGGAAGATAGCCCATGGGATCTTCTTTGGCTTCCATGAGATAGGCATTCCGACGGAACGGCGGCGAAACGATTTGAGGCCCAGCGTCACTATTAGCAAGACAAGAGAATGAATCACATAGAAGCCATTCGAATGAAGGCGACCGAGCAATACCTTCTCGGGGAGATGGCCGCACCGCTCCGCGATGAATTTGAGGACCATTTCATGAGTTGCCAGGAATGCGCGCGCGATGTGCGGGCGGGAGCAGCGTTCGTTGAAAATACCCGGGAGATTCTGCGCCGCGAGGTTCTTGCGAGGCCCGCGACCGCACCGCTGAACTCCGCCCGCCGCGAGAGCTGGCTGCAGGCGCTCCTTCGTCCGGCGGTTGTCGCTGCGGCGCTCGCCATACTGCTAGGCGTGATCGGCTATCAGGAGCTGGTAACCGTACCTCGATTGGAGTCGACGCTATCGAAGGCCAACGCACCGAGCGAGGTGGCTTCTTTCTCGTTGCTCGGTGGAAATTCGCGTGGCGAAGCATCCGTTCCGGTAGTGGTTCAGCGCGATCAACCGTACACCCTGTACGTAGACATACCGCCCGCGCCTGAGTTCCCAAGGTATACTCTCGACGTGGAACGCACGGACGGCGCTTTGCAGTTTTCTTTGCCCGTTACTTCTGAGGGCGCCAAGAAAACAGTGCAGGTTCTGGTCCCGGCCGGACGCCTTCTGCCGAGCGACTACGCCATGGTCATTCGCGGGGTCGGTTCAAGCGGAAACTCCAGCGCGAAAGAGATCGGAAGGGCACGATTTTCGGTGAAATACGCCGACTAGTCGCGAAAAGTCGGCGGATAAAGGCGGATCCGATGACAGACGCAACATTCAAGAAAAGCTATCGCTACAACGCCCACGGGCATGGACTGAGCGCGCAGTTTGAGCGGCCCGTGCAACACTTGATCGAAGTGCAAGCGGCAGCCTCGCTGCCGACAATCGGCGGCCACGGAAACTCGCGTGTGAACAAGTTCAAGTTCGAAGAGTTCGTTTCGTTCGAGGCGGCCTACACCCACGTTTCCGGCAGCCAAAACAAAGCCGATTCAAGCTACACGACACTCGTGACGTCAACGGTCGAAGGGTTGAATATTCTAGACGTGATTACGGCGGATCGGATTGTGGCTCGCCTCTCCTCCGAACACCCCGCCGAGAACCACGAGCCGGAGATTATTCTACTGGGCAGCAAGCTTGAGAACTTGCGAATTGCGGGGTGCCCGGTGGAGGCTGACCTGAACCACGAACTTTTTCTCCGCCTGAACACGTTTGCGTCGATCCGAAATGAACTTGAAAAGAATGCCGAATTCAGCAAAATGTCTGAAGACCCCTATCAGACAGGGCAAGCGCAAAAGCCGACCGGAGCGCGCGAGGTAGTGCTTTGTTCTCTCGTAAAGGACATGAAGACAAGCTGCCCGGGAGTGAAGCGCCACGGTCACGTCTTTGTGGTACCGCAATTTGGAAAGATATTTGTGGGCGAAGTGATGGCCAAGCACGGCACGAGAACTCTGACGATGCTGCGCCTCGAGCTCGGGTCTCCGGTAATGTCCAACGCGAGCGTCGCGGAAGTCTACGTGAATGGAAATACCTGGCCATAGAACTGCTGGTTTTTGCCCTTACGATTGCTCTGATTGGCTGCCACCGCTCCCCGCCTTTCTTCGCCGCACAATCCTACCAGGAGGCATGGCTTAGCCTCGAGCGCGGCAACCTGAACAGCGCACTGCAGGAGTCTGATCGGGGGTTGAGCCGATTCCCCGACCAAAGCACGGAGTGGCATTGGAAGTTCAGGACGCTGAAAGCGGAAGTCCTTCTGCGCAAGCGCTCGAGCCAGGAATCGCTCGATCTGCTCGGGCCAAATCTTCCCGAGACGCTGCGGTCAAGTGAGACGGCCGTCTGGCAGAAGCTGACGGAGGGTAGCGCATCCGCGTATCTCTACGAGTTTGCGGACGCCGACCGGTTTCTCGCCGCGGCGAAGGCGCTGGCCTCGAAATATCACCCAGAATTGCTCGGAGAGGTTTCTCTGCGAACCGGAACGCTCGATTTTCTGCGCGGGGACACGCCGGGGGCGGAGACCGCTTACCGGTCCGCTCTGCAGATCGCGCGGGATCGCCAAGACTCCTTTCTGGAGGCGGCTTCGCTCGGCAGCTTGGGGCTGATCGCAACCCAGCAAGAGCACTACGATGAATCCGTCGATATGAACCGTGCGGCTCTCGGCTTATCGGAAGCTGCGGGGGCCCAAGGCTCACGGACAAATATTCTGGGCAACATGGCTTGGGGTCTTTTCGAGCTCGGCGACTACGATCGGTCGCTAGAGCTGTTTCGGCAAGCCCAAGAAAGCGCGGGTAAGGAAGGAAATCTTGGAGCGCAACTCCGCTGGAAGATCGACGTTGGCGCGCTTGATTTCTACGTTCACGACTATGCGGCAGCGGGCGCGGAACTCCGCGACGCGTTGAGCCTTGCGAGAAAGCTCGATGAGCCAGCCCAGGTTGCGGCTTCGCTCAACGCGCTGGCGGCCGTCGCTTTCGGGCAAGCCCAGTTCGACACCGCTGAAGCCTGTAACCAGGAGGCGCTGTCTTTATTTCAAAAAACCGACGACCACGACGGCGAAATCTCGTCCACGATATTAGAGGCGCGCATCGAGAATGCGAGAAACGATCGCACAACGGCGGAACGGCTGTTGAAGGGGGTCTTGGACGATCGTCGCGCGGGAGTTTCGGGGCGGTGGGAAGCGCAGGCGAGACTGGCGACCGTCTTTGCAGGCGAAGGCAGGCCATCGGATGCCGAGAAGGAGTTTCGCCGCGCGATTGCAACGATTCAGACCGCGCGCGGCTCCGTACGTGACGAAGAGCTGCGACTGTCCTTTTTCTCAAAGGCGATCGAGTTCTACGATGATTACGTTGAGTTCCTGGTCGCACAGCACAGGACCAATGACGCACTGCGAGTCGCGATGTCCACGCACGGCCAAACGTTGCTGGAGGGCCTGGGACTCGATGTGGGAAAGGACCAAGACATTTCCCCGGACTGGGAAAGCTCCGCGAAGCGCGACCGCGCGACGATCCTCTCCTATTGGCTGGCGCCCACCCATTCCTATCTCTGGGCCATCCCTTCCACTGGTCCGGCACGCTTCTTTACGCTGCCGTCGGCAGAGGAGATCAATCCCCTAGTGCGATCGTACAACGAAGCGGTGGTTGGTCCGCGCGATCCGTTGAAAACAGCGAATGAAGATGGAGAACGTCTGTACCAAATGCTCGTCGAGCCTGCGATCAGTTCGCTGCCCAAGGGATCGCGCGTGGTGATCGTGCCGGATGGCAGCCTCCTTGCACTCAATTTCGAAACATTGTTGGTGAAGTCTCCCCAACCCCACTATTGGATCGAAGATGTGACGGTCGTCAACGCGAGTTCCCTGTTGCTCGCCACCGTCAGGCCCCCACCGGCGCCTCCCAAAGGCGGAAAGCTACTGTTGATCGGTGATCCGGTTTCGGCCAGCGAGGAATTCCCCGCCCTGCCCCGGGCCGCGACGGAAATCAGCGACATCCAAAAGTACTTTTCGCCTCACCACACATCTGTGATCACTGGAAAAGATGCGACTCCTCAGGCCTACATGGAGAGCCGGCCGTCGCAGTTCTCCTACATTCACTTCGTGGCGCACGGGACGTCGAGCGAAGCAACGCCGCTGGAGTCCGCGGTGATCCTCTCGAAAGAAGGAGACTCCTTCAAGCTATATGGCCGCGACATCGTGAAATTGCCTCTCAGCGGCGCTTTGGTGACGATCTCGGCTTGCCACGGCGTGGGCTCGAGAAACTTCTCCGGCGAAGGACTGGTGGGATTGTCCTGGGCATTTTTGCGGGCGGGCGCGCAGGGAGTGATCGCCGCGCTATGGGAAGTCGATGATGCGTCCACCACGATACTGATGGATCACTTCTATGGACAACTCAGCAAGGGCAGCGATCCGGCTAGCGCACTGCGCCATGCGAAACTGGCACTGCTGCAGTCCAGTTCCGTCTACGAAAAGCCCTTCTATTGGGCGCCCTTCCAGTATTACTCTGGCAAATAGCTAAGGCCGATCCGAGTTCGCCCAATCGAACGCATCCTCGCCATGATTTTCTGACCGTCAGTTCAGCGGCACGGCGACCTTGAAGCTGCCGGCCGTGATCGGGACGGTGCCACGCGGGACCGGCCCAGCCTAGCTAGTGGGTGTCGTAACAGATTTCGATGATGTCCGATTCAGACCAGGCTGCCGTTCGGAATCAGCGTCTCGCCAGTGCCCCCTCACAGGTGCGCGTTGTTCCTGTCGTGGGATCAGGAAGAGCGACCGTGGTGAGCTGCGTTTTCCTGAGATCAGATCCTCGGAAGCACGGTCTTTCCTTGAATTCTGATCTGGAGAAGTAGCTCGGTTTGAGATGGCTCGTCACGCATATCATTCTGGATCGCATCGGCATGTCCGTGTCTTGGGGCCGACGCCGAGAATCCAAGCAGTACCTGATCAATTGCTGCTCTCCCGTGAATCACCCACGGCATGTTTGTCGAGTTTGAGGAAGTCAGTCTTGGTCGCCTTGGCTCTTTGTTTCGCTGGCGTTAATCTTTGACGGGCGTCTTTCACGAAACCCAGGAACCGTTGTGCCAGCTCTTGAATGCGATCGGATTCACGATGCTCGATCGCATCCGCTGGGATCAGCTCGGTGCCCACGCCCATCGCCGTGGCTCCTGCGATAATAAAACCTTCCGCCGTATGCTGCGTCACGCCACCCGCCGCGACGAGCAGAACCTGCGGTAAGGCGGCCTTCAAAGCCTTGATATATTTGTCTCCTCCGATTTGAGCGCAGGGGAAGACCTTGACAAAGTCTGATCCCTCCTCCCATGCCTCGATCACCTCCGTAGGGGTTAGAGCACCCGGGAGAACGGCAATTTGCTTCTGCGCAGCAAATTCGACAATCTTTCGATTCAACCCGGGACTCGTAAGGAAGCTCGCACCGGCATCGACGCACTTGCTCGCCATCTCGACATTCAACACCGTGCCGGCTCCCACCACTATCTTGGGATGGTAGCCGACAAGATGCGCGATCAACTTAACCGCCTCGGGCACCGTCGTCGTAATTTCGACGATGGGGATGCCACCGGCTGCTATTGTAGCGGCCGCAAAGTGGGCGTCCTCGGCCGAGGAGACTCTGATAGCAGGAATGATGCCGATCTCCTGAATCAGTCCGCAGACTTCAGCTTTGGTCATCATCAGAACCCTCCATCGTGCCAAGTTACGAAGCGGCAAGCGCCGATTCGTTTGCCCTATACCGCCCCCTCGGTTTCCGGTTCGGGAAGCTTATCGCCGCGGCGGGCAAACCAAGTGTAGAGCGTCGGCAGCAAAAAGATGCCGATCATCAGATTGGCGATCAGTCCTCCCACGATAACAATTGCAAAGGGACGCTGCGAATCCGATCCGATGCCGTGTGAAAGAGCCGCGGGAAGCAAGCCCAGTGTCGCGACCATCATGGTCATGATGATGGGACGAAGCCTGAGAACGGCCCCTTCCACGGCTGACTTTTCGGTGGTGTACCCTCTGGCGCGGAGTTGATTGATGTACTCCACCATGATGACTCCGGTTTGCACCGATACTCCGAACAGAGCCAGAAAGCCTACCCCTGAAGAGACGCTAAGGTTTGTACCGGTGACGAGCAAGGCCAGCAGACCGCCCAACGGAGCCATCGCCACGTTGGTGAGGATGAGCAGGGCCCATTTGACCGAGTGGAACATCGCATACAAAATGATAAAGATCGCGAGAATTGTGGCCGGAAGGACAATCATCAGTCGTCGTTGCGATCGTTGCTGACTTTCGTATTCACCCGCCCAATCAATCGTATAGCCAGCCGGCATTTTGACGGCGCCATTGACCTTTTTCATTGCCTCTTGGACCGTGCTCCCCAAGTCTCTGTCGCGGACGCTGAATTTAACCGCCACGTAACGTGAGTTCGCCTCGCGATAGATCTCCGAGCCTCCATCCGTCTCGCTTACCGTAGTGAGTTGCGCTAGCGAGACGCGCTCACCACTAGGCGAAAGTAACCGGATTTTCTCAATGGCTTCTTTCGTGTCTCGATATTGCGGCTGATACCGCAACACGAGATCGTATCGCTGTTCTCCGATGAGCACCTGGTTCAGCGTTGTACCTCCGACGGCCGTTTGAATCGCATCTTGCACGTCAGAAACGTTGATCCCGAAGCGGGCGGCTTGATCCCGGTCGACTTCGAAATTGAGGTTCGGTTGGCCAAGAACGCGAAACAGCCCCAAGTCCTGGACGCCTCGGATGTCTTTCATCGTGTTAACAACTTGATCTCCGGTCGTCTCGAGTGTTTTCAAGTCGTCTCCATATATTTTCACGGCCAACGCGCCTTTGACTCCACTGACCGCCTCCTCAAGGTTATCGGAGATCGGCTGAGAGAAACCCCAGAACACTCCAGGGATCTTCTCCAATTGCTGGTTCATCGCCGCAATGAGAAGGTCTTTGTTTTGATGGAAGACGGGCCGCCACTCCTCCTTTGGCAGAAGGTCAACAAAGAATTCCATATCGAAGAACCCGGTCGTGTCGGTGCCGTCATCGGGCCGTCCGATCTGATTGATGACACGAGGAACTTCGGGGAAGGAACACAGCACTTCACGCGCTCGCTGCGCTACCCGTGCGCTGTCGGTAGGGCCGACGCTCGGCGCCAGCGTGCCGCGAACCCAAAGTGCGCCCTCGTCCAAGTGTGGGAGGAACTCCGAGCCAATCACTCCACTGAAACCCAGAAACAGGGCCAACGAAAACAAGAGAACCGCCGTTCCGACCGTCACGGCTCGATGGCGAATGGCCCAAGTTACAACGGTGCGGTAGCGGGCCGTCAGATAGCCCATCACGGGGTTGTGCCATTCCTTGACGCCTGACCGGAAAAAGAGGCTCGCTAAGGCGGGCGCGACCAACATCGAAAAGACCAGAGCCCCCAGTAGAGCGAACGCTACTGTCCAGGCCATCGGTTTGAATAATTTCCCTTCGACGCGCTGCAGCGTGAAGATCGGCATGTAGGCGGTGATGATGATGGCAATGGCGTAGAACACAGGCCGTTGAACCTCATGCACGGCTTCGCGAATCCGTTCCATGGGCGTGCGGTGATCTTCTTCGGGGCGGTTGAGATGCCGGGAAATATTCTCGATCATCACCACGGCTCCGTCGACAACCATGCCGAAATCCAGCGCGCCCAGGGACAGTAGGTTGGCGGAAATATGACGAAGATCGAGACAAATCGAAGCAAAGAGCAATGCGAACGGAATCGTAAACGAGACGATGAGCGCGCCGCGAGCGTTCCCCAGGAAGATAAAAAGGACGATCACTACGAGGATCATTCCCTCGGCCAGGTTGTGCAGCACCGTGTGCGTCGTAAAATGCACTAAGTCGTCGCGGTCCAAGTAAGGAACGATCTTCACGCCCGGCGGCATTATCTGACGATTGAGCCTTTCGACGGCTGCGTGTATTCCGTCCATCGTTGTCGCCGTGTCTGCTCCTTTGCGCATGAACACGACGCCCTCAACGACATCGTTGTCATCCAGCACCACGCCGTCGGAACGGTGAATCGCCCAGCCGATCTGTCCCAGGCGAATCTTCGGCCCTTGCGTGACAACGCCAACGTCCCTTACCCGTAGGGGCGTACCCTTTTCCGTCTTGAGGACGATCTTCTGGATGTCCTGGACGTTTCGGACCAATCCCACCTCGCGAACATTGATCTGCTGTGATCCCTGTTCGATAAAGCTTCCTCCGCCGTTCGCGTTTGCGTTCGACAATTGCTGCTCGATTTGCGCAAGGCTCAATCCGTAGGACACCAGCTTGTCGGGATCAACGCGGATCTGATATTCGCGCGTAAGCCCGCCGAAAGAGGAATCGTCTACTACGTCGGGTGCGGCCTTGATGTATTTCGTGATAACCCAATCCTGCAGAGACTTGAGTTCCATAAGATCGTAGTTGGGATTCGCACTCCTCAACGTGTACCAATAGACGGAGCCGATAGGACTGAAATCGGGGCCGATTTGCGCGGAAACATTCGGCGGCAACGTAACTTGCGACAACCGCTCGAGCACTTTTTGGCGATCCCAGTCGTTGTCTGAGTCGTCATCGAAAATAAGATTCACGACTGACAAACCAGCCAATGAGGCCGACCGTACGTGCAGCAGGTACGGGATGCCGTTCATCTGGATTTCAATCGGTATGGTGACTTGCTGCTCCACCTCTTCCGCCGCGCGACCCGGCCATTGTGTAATGACCTGAACCCAAGTATTTGCCACATCGGGGTAGGCCTCGACCGGCAGTCTGTGGAACGAGATGATCCCGCCGATGAAGAGCACTACCGCCAACCCCAGAACGACAAAGCGATTGTTAAGAGCGAAATCAACGAAGGGCCGTATCATTACTGTTCCACCGTGTTCTGGAAATCCAGGGCATTTACAACGACCTGTTGACCCGAGGTAATTCCTGTCAGGATCACCTGCAGGTTTCCTGGAAGCATGTCGCCGGCACTAACTTCCACGCGTCGAAATTGCTTACCGCCCAAAGGCATATAGACCCAGTCGCGATCGTGCAGATGCAAAATCGCCGCCGCGGGGACCGCGGCGAACCTTTCTTGCTTCTGCCCATGGAACGTGGCTATCGCAAACATGCCGACGCGCATCAGTCCGGGATTCGCAACCTCGATGCGTACTTTTGCCGCTCGAATGTTCGGGTCGAGAACTGGTCCAATATTGCCGATACGACCGCTGAAAACCCCGTCGGGATACGCGTTTAGACGAACCTCTGCCGTATCCCCAATACGCACCGTGGGAAGATCGTTTTCATAGACGTCACACAGAACCCAAACTGTCGAGAGATCAGAGATCGTAAATGGATTGGGCGAGCTCAGACCAGCAACGCCGGCGGCATTGGTCACTTCCTGGTCGGTAATGACTCCCGATATAGGAGCGCGGATATCGACAATGGCGCTCGGGCTATTCAAATCGCCCCCCAATACTCGGACATGCTCGGTCGTGTTTTCGACGTCCACCTTCGCCTTGGCCTCCGTGTCCTGCGCGACTTGCAAATCGTTCAGGGAAATCGCTCCTTTCGCGTAAAGATCGGCAGACCGCCCCAGCTGCGTGCTTGCAAGTTGTTCATCGGCGACAGCTTTGCGGTAATCCGATAACGCTCCTGCGAGGTCCGCACTCTCCACGCGCAGCAGCACCTGCCCTTTCTTAACTTCGTCTCCCAGGCGTGCCTGGATCTCGACAACGCGTCCGGTCGTGAGCGAAATCACTGGGACGGTCTTGGAAATGTCCGGACTGATCGTCGCTGTCGCCTTCAATTGCGATGTGCTCAGATGTTCCACGGCCGCTATTAGCGGAAACTGTTCGGGGTGCTCCACTTGGAATGTGTTCGGGTCCGCACGTTCGACCCTCAGCGGCGGTGGTGCTCCGGCGTTCGGATCGTTTTGGGCATTGCGGCAACCCGCGAGAAATAGCCCGACCACCAGAGCAAACGCTCCCGCTTCGATGCGCAGCTCTCTCATTGGATGACCTCATGTCCCACAGAAAGATTCAATTGATCGGCTGCATCGAGATAGGAAGCGACTGAATTCGGATAGTTGAGCTGCCCACTTCGATCGTCCGCTTGCGCGTTCAGAAAATCGATAAGCGACGCCGCGCCACGTTGGTCGGAGAACTCGACTGTGGCTCGGACCCGCGTGGCCTGTGGCCAGTAACGGTCTTTGTATGGCTGGAGAAGAATCAGTGCGCTTGCGACAGCGGCGTAGGCGGAATCCGCGTCCGCAAAGACCCGCGTCGCTTCTGCCAATCTGTCGTTCCGATCGACATCCAATTGCGTGTGCAACTTTTCGCCCTGCTTGCGATCAAAGATCCGCAGCGGGATATTCACGCTGACGCCGAAGTACTGATCGATGGGCGGGTTCCGGGCTGCGTCGAAGCCGAATGTCGGGTCCGTCGAACCCCCGGAAACGGCCAGGCGATGATCCATCTTGGCTTGGACCAAGGATGGCAGCGCGGCTTTCGGGGCGGCCGGAGCATCCAGAGCGGCTTGGCAAATCTGACGGAGCGGCGTGATCTGCGTCGAAAAATCAAAAAGACCCGTCACGCCGAACTGGTCAACCGGTGCTTGATCGTCCCACAGAGCCAGAAGTTGAATCTTGGCCGTTCGGAGATTCACTTCAGCCGTTTGCAGGTCCGATTCGTATTGAACTCGCTGAAGCTTGCGACGCTCCAGGTCCTCCTGCCTAAGTGCACCTCTCTCGTAGCGATCGCGATTCACATCAAGGACGTGGTCGTAGTATGAGAGATTTTCCTTGGCGAAGTCTCGCCTCGCCTTTTCCAGCAGTGTCTGGACAAAAGCCATGCGCAACGTGAATAGCAGCGTCGGCTCCAGGTCGGCTTGGTCCGATTCGGCGATCTTGCTTGCACCCCGCGCGCGCTCCAGACGTAGCTCCCTCGTGTGATCCCGCTCGTGCAAGTAACTCACGATGGCGTAGGGAAAGAGGTAGGCGAAAGGGCCGTGCGACGGCCCCCCGGCGATAGATCGATCTGGTCGACACCCAGCGTCAGATGCGGATTGGTCACTGGTCCTGTCCTGTCTCATTCTTCGTCGACGATGCGCATCGCCACACCCGTGACCCGTCCGACGATTTCCGCCTGCGCGGGATACTCGAAGTGTCGGACCGTCTGGCGCGACTGGGGGTGCGGAATGACCATCAGTTGCCCCTTTTCGAGCTGGCACCAGCTGCAGAGATACGCATTGCGCAGCTCCACAAAGTAGATCGGACGCTCAAACTCCGTCCGCCACGGCGCCGAACTGATCTTTCTCTGGCCGGGATCGATCTGTACTAGAGACCCGGGGCGAATGAGCGGATATAACGTGTGGTCTTCGAGGCCAATGTAGCCGTACATCGATTTACGCAGATCCAGGTGCTGCAGCAACCCGATCGGAACTTCGTCCCACTTTTCCACCACACGCGAAAGAAGGTTGGTGTTCTCAAAACGGAATTCTGGTTTGAACTCGACCGGAAGCGACACGCTCTGCCCTTCCGCGTCCCCTTCCCGGTCGACCAGATGCGTCCGGGGAACCCCGATCGCCGCGCGGTCCCGGCCCAAGTCTGCCATGCGCAACCCAAAATACGAGGCGATTTCCGTGAAGCTGCGGTCGTAAATCGCGCTGATGCTGTAGAGCTTGAACAGCCCCGGCATGAACCTGCCTTTCTCAATGTCGGTCAGCCAGGCGTGCGAGATGTAGTATTCCTGGTTCCTCTTCTCCAGCGCGATCTGTTCGCTTTTTCGCTGCACGTCGCGCGTCGACAGGCCCAGGCGCTCCCGCGCCTCCTTCAGCCGTTGCCCAGCGGGAACATTCGGCCTGTGCAGATCCATGGGCGGGCCATCCTACTCTCGGAGCGCGTCAATGTGCAACCACGTGACGTTCTAGGATATATCTCCGGCAGAGATTCTGAAAATCCCTTCGTTGGTCGCTATTGCGGCCAATGGTGCAATTTGTTCCGCGCGGCTTGCGAACCCCGCTATACCGAAACCCACCCGTGAATACGCCCAGCGCTGTTGCCGACCGTGTGCGGCAGATCATTGCCGCACGCGGCCTCACCCTCTATCAGGTTTCGCAGCAGTCTGCAGAAATCTTCGGCCGCTCCTCGCCCTACTACGTTCCCCAGGACTTTTATTCTCTCGTCGCGGGTGGAAAAGCGGGCCCCAGCATCCAGCAGTTCATCGCTTGCAGCCGCATCTCGCGCTACCGTCTGTCGGACTGGCTCACTATCTTTGCCTTCTCCCCCGACAACATTCCCCGTCTTCAGACGCTTTTCCCCCGCCGCCGTACCATTCTTCTCGATACCTCTGTTTACGACGAAAGTCGCTGGATCCCCTGGTTCGAGGCCAGGACGGCAAACGCGCCTCCCTCGGCGATCACACCACTTGCGCAACTTCTGAAGCCGGCCCGGCCGAGACGCGCTGAAACACTGCTTGCCCGCAACACGCGCAGCTTCCTGTATGCCCAAATTGGCAGAGACGACATTTTCGCCTCTCCCGACCTCACCGCCGGAAGCATCGCTCGCATCGATCCCGAGAGCGCTGCGCACCTTCCATCGGGGCTTGCTCCCGCACCTAGCAACCGCGTCTTCCTCTTGGGAACCAGCTCCGGCCTCACCTGTGGACATCTGCGGCGCATCGCGGGAAACCACGTCGCCCTGTGCTCGACGGCGTTCTCCTGTCCGCAACGCGAACTGACCCTGGGACGCGGCGCAAGCATTCTGGGCGTGGTTGACGCCGAGATCCGTCCTATGGCCAGCGGGCAACACGCCGCGGTTCTCGAAAAACAGAGGACCCGCGCCGTGATCCCTAACCCGCCTCTGCGAGAACCAGCGGCCAAGCTCGGGCAGTTGCTGCGCGCCGGGCGCCTGCGCGCAGGTCTTTCCTTCCGGGAAGCTTCTGCGATGAGCTGTTCGCTTGCGAATAGACTCTCCGACATCACCTACTTCGCCTCCCCCGGCACGCTGTCTGACTATGAGCGCCTCTCCTCTCCCCCTCGCCACATCCAGAAAATACTTTCGCTCTCGATCCTGTATGGCATCGGCTTCTGGGACTTCTTGCGCGCGGGAGACGTGACGCTCGATTCGCTGGGTGACTTACCCATGCCGGATACGTTGTCTGGACGTCGAGGCGCACCGAACGTTGCGGAAGATCCACCTGAACCAAGCCCAGGCTCGGCAGAACGTCGTGACTTTCTCTCTGCGCTTCTCGCACAGTGGTGCGAACTCCCGCTGTTCCTCCATCACTCGCTCGGCGAAATCACCGGGCTTCCCCACCTCTCGCTCTTAGATTTTTTCTGGGCCGGCAATGGAACGTTGCTCGTCATCAACCGCCGCCTCAAAAAACCTCTGAAGTGCTCGGGGACAATGCCCCGAGAGCAACCCGCCTATGTCCTGGTCAAACGAGACGGGAGCTATCTCGCCGGCTGTTGCGCTTCCGATCGCGGCAAGCTTGCGGTCCATCGCCATCCTCTGTTGCCCCTCCTTCCAGTAGAAAGCGAGGGCCGCGTCGATGCCGAAATCATTGGTCAAGTGACGGCGATCGTTCGACCGCTGCCCTGACCCTCGAGCGCGACCTGTTACCTCCGGAGCATAAGGTTGGGAGTTCGACTCCCTCCGGGGCGCTCAAACCTGCCCCGCGTTGGTGTTACGCGGCCTCCACTGCGTTAATTGCGACCACATTTTGTAGCCCAAGTAGCCCAACTAGGTCGAAACCGAGAGCCGCACGCTCGCACCATTCCCGCCGCCACGCTGCGTCTCTTTCCAATCCCGCAGCGTAGAAGTCAGTCACGGTTTGCTTTGAGTGCCCGAGCCAAAATCAAGGGAATGGCGGAGATCTACGGGCATGTCCAAGAGGATCTTGAGTTACGGCAACGCCTAGCGCGAGAGATCGGCCTAGGCTTCACTCTCCCGGCCCCCACGAGCATACGCGCTCTGTGATCTCTATTGCCGGCGGCTGGCCGGAGGCACAATTCCATTCATGCGCAAGTATTCGACCATTTGGCCGTAGTGGTCCATGCAGTGCCACAACATCCATACGGCGTCGCCAATGCACGTTCCACCGGACAGGGTAGTGCCGTCAACCTTGACGATCCTGAGAGGCTCCATCTCGTTCTTTTGAGTGACTGAGAGTAGGGCCTTGTGGCCGTAGGCGAACGCTCCTTTGACATAAGCGACAACCTGTTCTTTTGTCTGCACGGAGGCTGGCCCATTGTCGCCTTCGCCGATATCTGCTGGCGGCTTCTCGCCGAGGACCGCCGCTGAGAAATCATAGATATTTGCAGATAGGTGCTTCGCTTGTTGTGCGAAAGTGCGGACACCCGTGAACTCACTTCCCTTAATCGAAGTGTTGGTGGGAGCGAAATTGAACTTATCGGCGGGCATCGCTTCGACCAGCGAAGTGACTTCCTGATCCAAGATTTTGAACTGGCTGTCCAGTACTTCGCCGACAGTTTGCGAATTGGCTGCCAAGGCAGGGCCGCAAAGGAGTGCAGCGGCGACCAGACCCGTGACGCTTCGAATCATTCTTGTTAATATCGCACGCCGAATTTGCATTTTTCGGCCTCCCCAGTTCTTTAGGACATTGGAATAGCGAAATTCTACACCTGAAGCGTCCGATTCCGTCGTATGGTACAGCTCTATCAGTCAGCAATCGGCTAAGCGTGAAAAGGCTACAGCAGCGTGAACACCATCATTCTATGCGCTTTCCTCGGCCTGCTCGGCATCGGTCTCTATGCGCAATACGCGAACGGAAATAAAACGCGCCGACAAGAACCGAGGCGGCGGAGACGGACCCCGCCAGCGCGTCGCGGTTTGCCCAAAGGTGCTAGCAGACAGGGCCTCCTGAGGTTCCAGTTTGACGATGGCGGGGGATAAGTGGCCGGATTCAAGGGGAGGGGCAGGTCGGTCGCGATCATCACGGAACAAACCACGCAGTCGCCGGTCGTGAACGCGCAGGCAAGCGTAAACGAGGCGTCAGCAACACGAAGACCGGCATTTACAAAGGCACGACACGCAAGCCCCTCGAATCTCTCGGGCGGGCGCTGGACGCCAACCATGGAGATAGGCTCAGGCTTCAGCTTCGTAGATTGGACCCCGCACATTATTCGCTGCCCAGGCAAACCGGCCGCCTTTTCGCCTCCATTTCTCTGCACTCTCGCCTACATACGCATCGAGGGCTTTTGATCTAACAAGTGATTTCTTGGCGAGCCGAAATACCTTGTCAGCCCAGATGAGAAAATCCTTCCGTTTTGGGACGATCAGGCCATCCATGAGTACGTTAGTCTGGAAATAAAAGCGTCCGCGGACGAGCACCTTGCCGTCAAGTTCACACCCCCTGAATTCAATTACCTCCGAATCGGTATCAATAATCCATAGGGAACGGTTTCGAATAAACTTCATTTTGATTTCTGCACCCTTTGGGCTGAGGTAACAATCAGCCCGAACGGTTGCCGTTTTCAGCTCTGTGCCACCTTTGCACATGGCTGATTCTAATAAGACAGGAGTTAGGCTCGAAGACCAAGATTGAATGAGTAAAATGCCAAGTTGGGTTCGTAGCGTCTCAAGCAAGGAGTCCACATCTGTGGGCAGCAAATAGAGATGGAATTGCTTACTCATGGGATCGGATCGATTGGAAGATCCCCTCCTATCGGGATATCAGTTCCGGCAGGTCCATCGATAGGTCCATCGACTGGCGCAACAGGCGTTGGCCCTGGAATGTTGTACGGAACAAAAGTGGGACGGATGCCTGTTGCTCCCTCAATGTCGTCGGCCGCTTGAACTTCACGAGACACTGGAGTCCCATCCTGATTCTGCTTTCCGACTTGAACGTATACGGTCTCTCCATTCTTGGTTCCGACTAGGTCCGCCCATCGAGAGGATTTAGCACCCTTTGGAGTTTTGATTTGCACCTCTCTCTGGGTTGTATAGCCCTGTTCCTTCAAAGCGTCCTCAGCGCGGTTGATCGCTGCCCTATGCGCGGGGCCACCAAGCTTGCCCCATCGTATGAACGGAACTGCAGCTGCATTTACCCAACCTCCGATCTTCCCAAAGATTTTCCCAAAAAACGACTGCTTTTGCGCCTTGTCCGGAGACGAATCAATCGCCGCATAAGCACCGTCAATTGAAGCGGGACATGCATAGCTG
>Ga0207034_1063_pt1 | contig 18751 bp, 28 predicted proteins | sample Alteio_BWMinCont_36_FD_153269 | JGI IMG/M metagenome (GOLD analysis project Ga0207034, IMG submission 153269) | Enriched cells from forest soil in Barre Woods Harvard Forest LTER site, Petersham, Massachusetts, United States -... | ecosystem: Environmental > Terrestrial > Soil > Temperate forest >...
GGTCGGCTCGCAGATGCCCAACCTCATCTACATGGTGTCGGGCGAAAACCAGGAAGCGCACAAGCTGCACTGGAAGCACTTCTTCGACGCGTCCGTCTGGAAAAAGCTGATCGGCGACCCGCAATACAAAGACAACGTGTCCAAAGTTATCAGCATCTTCCTGAAACGCACACCAGCCTCGCAGATCTGATTGCCGGAGGATGCCTGAATGCGTCTTCGGAGGCTCCGCCACAACTTCAGAATCGCCCACCAATCTTCATCCTTTGGGTTCACGGTAGTATTCGGGTCGGCGCTCAATGCTTTAGGGCGGCGAGCCCCAACTGGTGTGGTCGATATTCCATCGCCGAGCGACACTGTCGTTTGAGAGGTCGAACAGATCCCTTGGTTTGAGGTTCTCGACATGGCTGTCGCAGAACCCGACATTCCATCTCGCGCCGTGGCGCAGCCCGTACATGTGAACTACGACATCGTCCGCAGGCTGTTGGAGCATGATCGCTCTATATAAGTCCGGGCGCTCGAAAGCCAACCCCAGGCTCCAATAGCCGCATGGGATCGAATTGATTGGCTGTACCACCGCGTCTCCGATGGCGATCATGTCGCTCGGACAAACAACCTGGCCTTCGTTTTTGGGTGCTGTGCTCCACATGGTTGATGGTGGTGGCTCACCTGGGCCTGGCCAGGCTGGATTGGCACCCAGCCCGTGCATCAATTCGAGGCCAGATCTTCCTCCGTTCCCGAATTGATTATAGCCGTAGCTGCCAATACCGTATGCGAAAGCCCCCCGAGCGCGGTTATAACCAGGACAAGCAAACACACTGTGCCGTGGCCCCAGGTATGAAGAGATAACGCCACTGTTGTAGGAGTAGTTGTTCTCCGGGTATGGCACTCCGACAAATTGTGTCAGTCCGGCCAAGAAGGCGTCAGCACCTGGCGGATAGGCGCTTCCCTGTTGCATGTAAATGCTCAAGCCGAGTCCAAGCTGCCGCAGGTTGCTGCGGCAAGCAGTAGAATCCGCTGCAATCTTCGCCCGGCTCAGCGCCGGCAACAACATCGCCGCCAGAATCGTGATTATGGCGATGACGACCAGAAGTTCGATGAGCGTGAATGCGGCGGGAGCCTTGAACCTCGCAATGTGGCCGAGGCTTGCATCCGACCTGGACCGCCGGTGAAGCCCGTTCATTATTCGTGAAACCTGCAATCAGTTTAAGCCCACCTGATGGGCATTGTCAAAAGGATAGGGGCTGATGGGAAAGGGGGAATTTAACAGGAGGTCGTGGAGATCTCGGAGGGGTTTGAACGGGAGTTTTTTTTGGGGCGGGTTTCCGAGGAGTGTCGCCAGTTGCCGCGGTCAACAAGTCCATCTACCGGTCGGTTTTTAAGACGCGCAGTATGGCTCGATCGAAGGGTCGAGCCGAGCCAGGCTGGGCCGATGACGCCAGAAATCGAAACAGACCGCACGCCCGGCGTCGAAAGCAGCGCGATAGTTGGGCATGGTGGCTCCCCCGTTTATCAGGGCATCACGTTTCCACCAGCTATGTCTGAGCCCGGGGTGGATCCGATCTGCCTGACAATCTCCGTCCGCGCTTTCTCAGCGTCCACCCCAAGGTCATTCAGCACCTGGGCGGCGATACCATCGCCCTCTATGAGCAAGCCGAGGAGAATATGCTGCGTCCCAACATTAGAACGATTGAGGGCGCGGGCTTCCTCGGCGGCAAGAAAAAGGACTTTCCTGACTCGTGGCGTGCACGGAGTATCTCCAGGCATCACTCGGTCCGGCCCGATGGCGACCCGTTTCTCGACTTCAATACGGGCGGCGTCAAGGGAGACCCCCAGCCGTCTCAGAACTGAAACCGCGGTGCCTTGTCCAAGCCTGATGGCCGCAAGCAACAGGTGTTCGCTCCCAACGAAATTGGTATGAAAGCGGTCGGCTTCCTTACGCGCCAGAGCCAGCATCATCTGGGCGCGTGGCGTGAAATTGCGAACGGGTTCGGGCGAATTCATGCCCCCGCCCCCCGTCGCGCTGTCGGCGCTTGGCAGATCGAGTTGAACCGGTTCACAAAAATGGATGTTGAGGTTTGTGCTGCCGGCTACGTGCCCAACGACCTGCAGCAGCGGCCCCGCGCCACTGGTGTCCTATGTAAACAGGGCGGACTCGCGGGGTCCGCTGCCTGCGGGGGTTATCTGTCCTTCTGGCGCTCATGTTTCAAGAACTCGTTGAACGAACCGTCCTTAAGCCCTCGAATGCGGTTTCGCTGCTCGATGAATGCCTTCGGTAAGCTGGGCAAACCTAAAAGGGCAGCCCCCACGAAGACACCAGCCAAGGGCCAGGACGAGGCGGAAGCCTCCTGGTGCGTCATCTGCCAGCCGGAACTCAGACAGACAATGAATCCCGCCACACGAACAATCCATGCGGTAATCCGATACCACCGGGGCATCTGGACGTTCGTAAACCTCTCGCGGTCGGCGTCACTCATGACAGATAACGTTTTGCTGAGCAACCGCCGCCAGAAACACGGCCTGGGCGTGAACGGCGCACCGGAACTGCCGCCCAGCACCGAGCGGAGAAGCGGGACGGCAGTTCGTCTCCTGCAAATGGTTCGCTTTCATTCTTAGCCGCGCCGCCCAAGCGGCATGTCGGGATCCCAATCGTTGCAGAAAAACGCTCCGCTAAAGATGCTGGCCAGATTCCCTTTGGGATCAAACAGGACGGCGACATAAGAAAACATGAGAAAGTGATCCATGTCGCCCGAGTAACGGCGGTCACCATAGACCCGAGCGACACGCCCGGTTTTTGTTGTAAACACACGCAGCGGCTGGCCATAAAGCGCGTCAACCTGTTGGACTGTCATGCCGATGGAGGCACGGCAACCATCGTATCGTTGGCGCAACTCCTCGTTGATGGGAAACTCTTTATTGGCTCCGTGCACCAAAGCGTGCGCGAAGGGCGAAAGCACGACGGCCGGTATGTTGCCTTGTCCCTTGAACTTTTCCATCGTTGCCCTCGCTTCTTTGAGGTCTGCCCGAATCTGCTCCTGAGTTACGGCTGGAGCATCGATTGCCTTATTCACATACTTCATGTCCTCGATCTCCCATGGCTTGGAGCGTGTCGCCGTTGTTCCTTGATAAGGGTATTCCTCACGCTCCATTTGGATCCAGCCGATGGTCTTAGCAAGTTCACCATCACGAAAGAGCAACTGGTAGAAGGTGTAGCTTTCTTCCTCACCGGTGTGCAGGAAGCACATGATAAGCGTCCAAGTATGCCCGTTCTCCACAATTGTAAACTGGTGGCGGACCGCGCTTCCGAATGTCTTCCTCACCTCTGCAAAAGAGGAGCCGTTGGTTACCGACAGGATTACATCTTCGGAGACGAACTGATTTGCCCTCAGTTTTTCTACTTCAGATGGAGCACGCGGGGCACAGGAAACAAGATAACAAATCAGGATTGTCCACAAACCAAGAAGTGGGCTTTTGGATTTCAGCAAGCTGCGATTCATGGCAACTGCGTTGAAAGCGAACGGTTCCGGCCAGCGACTCCGCGCCGCTGACCACCGATTTGCAAAGTCGGCGCAGTCGCGGAGTTCGCTGCGGCGGAGTGGTTCGCCGCTTTCACTGGCCGACTCCTGACGAGCCATCGCTGGGCGGCTCGCGAAACAACTTAACGTCAACTCCCTCATTCACGAGCACACCGTAACACATAGCAACGCAGTAGTTGCAGATGTAAGCGCTGCCATCCGAAGCAATCAGTTTTGCGACCTTAGATTTGGGTCGGTGACAGAATGAACATGACGGCTCTGACTCTGGCATAAGCTCACCGCGTCGAACGATTGAAATGAGCGGCTGCCGTGGGGCCGACAGGTCGGGCGCGACCCATGCATCCGAGCATTTCCATGACCCCGAGCGGAAAAGTGGCGCGGCAGTTCGTCTCCATAAAATTGTTAGCTGATTTCAGCCTTGGGGTCCTGGCGGTCATTGACGTAGAATCGCAAGGCCCTCAGGTAGCAGAGCGGAAGTTCGACAACGGCGGTGATCAAGAAGATCAGCGCCCCGAAATAGCCGAGCAGCGGAAGCCGCGCCTCCCTCCAAATGAAATAGAGCATGATTGCGACAAGCACGCCGAGAGACAAGGTGAGGACCTGCATGAGCCGGTATCGGAAGGAAGAGCCAACGGCCTTTACGGCCCAGCCCTTTGGATCGGAAAAGATGGTGTTCTTCATAAAATCGCGCTCGCAGCTAACACCGCGCCTCACCTACCGCCGTCGAGACGGGAGGTGGAGCGCAGGAAGGATAAAAAACCTCGCCGCAAACTCCGAGCGGAGAGAGCGCACGGCGGTTAGGTGCAGGCGCCTGGTTGGGCAAATGTCTCATACGACCCACCTGCCCCTCTCGGTCTGTTTCCATACTTCGCCTTCTTTTTGAAAATCGATACGCAAGCCCTCCCAACTACCACCCTTGGCCGTGCGGACACGAATATGAGTCGCGTCGCGAGCCTCAATGCTCTGCATCAACTGGTTGGTCGTGGATAGCCGCACCGCATCTACAATGGCGAGAACGTCGGAATCCGACAATGAACCCATAATCGCGAACGGCTTTTCAGTTGGCCTGTATGTGGCCATTGTGTGACCAGCGGGGGCGACAAGTCCATAACCTGCCGGTTGCTTATCACAAGAATACCAACCCCCAGAGCGTGGCGACTTTTGGTCCCAATACTGAGGCATCGTGCTATCGGCGCACAAGATACCTTCTCCGCGCAGTAAACGTCCGGATGACACTCGTGGTTGAAAGTATACATTCACACGAAAAACGTGTCCTTCATTTGGGCCGGACTTGTAAGCGTCGCAGTGCAGCATCCAAATAGTTGCGCTTTGTCCTCCCACAGACCGTCCCAAATGCGCAAGGTTTTCAACCGCAGTCGCAGAGACGGCGTCCCTCCCGTCCCCTATTAGAATGGGGTGGTTGGTCTGTGCGAACGCGCACTGCACCGTCGTAAACAAAAGTGCTATGACGTTGCTGCCACGCATTTCATCCTGCCCAACGAAAAAGCTCAGCGGTCGCTACAAGAGAGCCAGGTTGTCCTTTTGATGTCATTGGCTTAACCAACAATCTTCCCACGGAAGGCTCACCCCAGATCCGCTGCTGCGACAGGTTCCTTCGCGCGGGCCTCTGGTCCACGATAACGTTGTGTCCAAATTATCCATCGATCCACCTTTCGCCGATTATAAAAACCATGCGAACGCCTGTTGGCTTCGTTCGTGTTAACGCCGAGTTAACCGCCCGAAGCCAACAGGCGTTCGCCTAATAGGGATCTTTCATCGGCTCTCGGTCTGTCAAGAAAAACTTATCAAATTCGTGCGCCACCGCGTCGTAGGAACTATGTTTATGCAACCGCCAGTCGCATATCGTGCCGGACTTTTTGCCGCCCTTTTCTTGTAAGCCATTCATTATCAGCCTCAGTCTTGGAAACTTTAACCCGCCAGTCCGTATATTACAAGCCAAAATTAGTTGTCATTATTTGCTTTCACTTGGACAGCATTTGTCCAAGTGCCTCCCGTAGACTTGTCGCTCGATTATGAATGCAAACCAAGCAATTGACAGGATGCGCCAGGTCATCCGCCGTCAGCATAAAGCCCTGGCCACCGAGGATGCCTATGTCCTATGGCTCCGCCGTTACATGAAAGCCTTGCGTCAAATCCCACCTCAGCTCTCCAGCGAGAAGAAATTGGAGAAATTCCTGACCGATTTGGCGCTCGATCACGATGTCTCCGCTAGCACTCAGAACCAAGCCTTCAACGCCATTTTGTTTTTCTACCGACACATTATCACTTTTACCTTTCCCGCCCCCTCTCTCCGTTCCCTCCCTTATCTCCCGTTAAATTTCCGCAGCGGCGCCAGCCGCATAGGCCCCACCGCCAGGTGGCCCTGTTAAATTTCCCAGACCCTTAGCGCCCTAGCGACCTTTGCGTGAGGCATCATTGCCTACGGCAAGCAGAACCCGCAGTTTAATCCTGCGGCCGTTAATCTGACCGGAACCGCCTGATGCGGACCCGCATGTCAGGCCTGTCCCGCCGTAGCTCCGCGGAGGCGGATGGTGTGGGAGCCGGGAGGCTCAAACCTCCCGGCGACCCGATTCGGCATTTTCGTCACGCCCCTTAAGGCTGAACTTCGACATTCTTGGCGAGGGTCTTAAACCTCTCCCCATTCGATTGTACGACGGTAATGGAAACAAAGCCGGTCTTCCCGGTTTTGATATCCCTTACGGTGCCGGCCTTGCCGGCGTGGACGCCGCCGATGACTTTGCATCGAGCGCCGTCCTTTATTTCGCCTGTTTTCTTAGCTTTCATTTTGCGGCTTGATGGTGCTCCGAAAAATTCCGTGATCACTAAGATTGTCGCGCTGGACGGAGCTGTCTTTGCCTAACAATGATTATACAAACCGAAGTTTGGTGAGTGGTCTGTTGAGCGGGAACTCTCGCTTTTCGCCTCAACCCTTTTCATACAAAGAGCTTAGGCCATTTCCTCGCTCAAAGCCAACCTCGAAATACCTCCTGACCAGCTTTTGTCTGGCGTTCGAGTTCCTGACCCGGGCAATCGAGAGGGCAAATGAAGAACGGGTCATTTCGGCAACAAGAAGATTTACGTGCGGCGTAAGCGCCCTCCTGCTGCACATACATGTTCAAACCCCGTCTTCTCTGTCTGGAGTTCTTCACTACCAGGTCTCCGGGTGGGGTTGATGGTCAATATTCCACAGGGGCGCACTGTTGGTGGGGTTAAACAGGACCGCAGGGTCAGTTGCAGCAACCCGCCCATCGCAAAACAAAAAGTTATAATTTCGACCGTGCCGGGCGGGGGATGCATCGTAGCCTGGCAGCCCCAGATCGCCACAGGCCAGGTAAGACTCTCCCAGCCACGAATTCTTCGTAGGATATCTCGCTACTAGGGCCAGAACCGACCGTGAGTCTCCGAAAGCCAGCATCTCGCTCGGCGCTTTCAATTGTGACTCCGAAGTGGCGGGAGGCAGTGTTGGAAGCTCTCGGGGACCGTGTGAGGTGTAGTCAGCCAATCCTTCCCCGAGTCCCAAGAAGGGAGGCGAGTTGGGCTTCGTCACAAAATTCCAGCTACCGGGGGCATTGTAACCATAGCTTCCATTATAATCTCCCGACTCGATGAGACCATTATCGTATATCCCCGGAATCTGGATTTCGCCCTTATACCCGGGACAATGAAAATCTCGGTTCGTCCACGCCAGCGGGTAATAAGGCCTCAGCGTGTCTGGCCATTCAACGTAAGAAACCAAATATATGTTCGTGGCGTACCCGAAGTACGGATATCGGCCGTTCATGTCGTCGACGTACATCTTCAGCGCTAACCCCATCTGCCGGAGGTGATTCTTGCAGGCTGCGGAATTGGCCTGCGCCTTCGCCCGGCTCAGCGCTGGCAACAGCATCGCCGCCAGAATCGTGATGATGGCGATAACGACCAGAAGTTCGATGAGCGTGAATGCGGCGGGAGCCTTGAACCTCGCAATGTGGCCGAGGCTTGCATCCGACCTGGATCGCCGGTGAAGCCCGTTCATTATTCGTGAAACCTGCAATCAGTTTAAGCCCACCTGATGGGCATTGTCAAAAGGGTAAAGGCTGATGAGAAAGGCAACAGGGTAAAATCGGAATTATGACCCGGGGTTTGGACTTGGGTTGTTTTTGGGGGCGGAGTTAACGCCCTCGCTCAGCCACAGCCGCCGGGAAACCGAGCCTCAGCGAAGCCCAAGAGCAGCAGGCCTCCGACGGCTGCCGAAAGCAGATGGGCCGGCGGCTGTTGGCTGAAGCGAGCGGGTTAGTCATGGGTTTTATGCTCCCGGTTGGCGAATGCGGTGACTCAAAAACCGGCAAAATATGTCGTCGCTCACGAGTGCCAACTGTCATGCTCGATTGTGTGTACTACCATATTATGGGTTCACCGAGCCTCTCGTCCAGCGATCGAAATGTGAACTGACCGGTGCTGCCCTGCTCCAGGACATAAATCCCGCCGAAGGCGCCACTAATGAAGTATGACTTCTCATCAAGAACTAAGGCATTACTGGGATCCCATCCCCAGTGGTAGACATTTACCCCACCGTTGACCGAAATCTTCTGACGAGTATTCTCAAAGGCTAGCGTCCGCACGAGGGTGTTGTCTTTCAAGTGGTAGAGGCCCTGGTTTCCCACCAGCAGCAGTGAAGCGTCTGGAAGTGAGGTGACGCAGGAAACCGACAGACCCTGGTCGGTGGACCCGGAGCCCAGCAACTCAGAGTTGAACAAAACGCCATTGTTTAGGACGGCTATGGAGTAGGTCCCTTCTTTGGAGCGGCGAAGAAGAGAGGCGGGTGCATAGCCCTCGCCAACGGTGGCCCAGAGATCACCTTTCTCGGTGACGCAGTACGAGAATGAGTTCTCCCACCTCGGGCCTTCCGGGCCGACCAGGCCAACGTCTCTGTCAAGGGAAGTCAGTTCTGCCTTGGGTCCGACGGTTAACCACCACAGCCGTTTTTGGTTCTCACCACGGCCCTCGTCTCGGAAGAACAGCAGATCGCCGATCATTTGGGGCGGCGAGCCGGAACGAGGAAGGGCACGTTCTCCCGAATATATAAGTGACCACTTCCCGCCATTGAGGCGATAAACAGAGTGCGGGTAGACCGCAAGCAAGAACTCGCCGCTGCCCCCAAGCTGCGGAAGTTGCCCGGGCTCGGGCAGCGGCGGGGTAAGCCGCCTGTTGCCGTTGATGCCAACGAGTGTGTTATGCCCCGCTTTTACCCCAGCAAACCACGCCCACTCTCCCAGTGCGACAGCGGAGCCTGTTTGTTCGATCTCTTTGGGAGTGATTTTATGAATCTCCCGGTTGGTGGGATCGAAATAGTATCCTTGGGTTACATAGTCCTCGTCTCCTTTGCCGGCGGACTGTTTCGCAGTGAGAAACACGCCATCCCGAAACTTGGCTAGAAAGCGAGCCCGAAGGTCATTGTTAGTACGGTTGGGCATGCGTACTCTCGGAAGAACGTTTGCTTCGTACTTCAAGCCCATCATCATGTTCTTCAGCTTGCCCTGGGCCTGCTTGACCCTTTTTGCTTCCTCTTTATCGGATTTCTGCAGGGCTTCCCAATAAACCCTGCAAACTTGAGCTTTCTCTTTCAGTCGAAAAGGTTGTTGGTGACGCTTGCACCAAAACGTCTCAAGCACCACGCCGGACATGTCGTCAGGATGAATGAACCCGAGCTCCTGGAGGTGCTTTGCCAATGGTGATCCACGCCATAGTCCCCAACTGTTCCGGATGCTCATACCCAAACTGAAATGATACTTAACCATTTCCGCTTCGGACTTCATCCTATCGATCTCGGCCAGTTCCTGGGCCGTGAAAAGCCGCTCTAATGCGGTATGGGCTTCTGCGAGGGTCTGCGGAATCTTCGTCTCTCCGGTCTGCGACTGGGCCGCCCCGGCAATCATCCAGACCGGTAGGAAAGCCAGGATCGGCAGTTGAATGAAGAGTCGCATGGTGGTGTTTTGCCGACTAACGATCTTGCTCTGGCGCTCCGGGCGAACGGCCCAGGAATAACAGAAAAGCACGAACCGGAGTCGCCAGCAGTAAATTGTTAGCGCAAATGTTGTCAGGTAGGACTCTCACGGATGACCTCTGGTCCCACATCCGCCCCAGGCTCGCAGAACTTGAGAACGCTGTGGCGACGTAAGAAAAGTGTTTTGCCGTTCGCCAGTTCCAACTCGATGAATTGCCCAGCCCTGTCGAACTCCGCAATAGACGTCGTAGTTCCTGCCAGTATCGATTTGCACATCGTCCGGACCGAATGCACCTGGGGGTGGCGGATTGGGCGGAGGATCAAATCGTGAAGGCATAAGACGTAGCCTCGGCGCTAACAATGATTATACAAACTGGGGTTTGGTGAGTGGTCTGTTGAGCGGGAACTCTCGCTTTTCGCCTCAACCCTTTTCATACAAGGAGCTTAGGCCATTTCTTCGCTCAAAGTCAACCTCGAAGAACCTCCTGACCAGCTTTTGTCTGGCGTTCGAGTTTCTGACCTGGGCAAGCGAGAGGGCAAAGGAAGAACGGGTCATTTCGGCAACAAGAAGATTTACGTGCGGCGGGGTAAGCGCCCTCCTGCTGCACATACATGTTCAAACCCCGTCTTCTTTCTGGAGTCCTTCGCTACCAGGTCTCTGGGTGAGGTTGGTGGTCAATATTCCAAAGGGGCGCACTGTTGGTGGGACTAAACAGGACCGCAGGGTCGGTTGCAGCAACCCGCCCATCGCAAAACAAAAAGTTATAATTTCGACCGTGCCGGGCGGGGGAACTGTTGGATCGGAGCGAGCTTCACCTGCTGCGACCACACACCCCTCCGCCGACCACCAAACGTCGAACCACCAAAACCTGACCAGCACCCCCAATTATAATCAGCGATTTGCCGCTTTTCCGGCGGGCTCGGCGTACATAATTTGGTCAAAACCGCCGAAAGCAGCGTGTTTGAGCACCCTTTGATTTTGGGACAAGCTCCAGCTACACGATACTTTGGTGCGACGCTTACGGAGGTTGGACCTGTATAGTGAATCCAGCGTCAGCAGCTGCCCCCGGATTTACATGCCATAAAGCAATAATTCCAGCAACTCGCTCACTGGCGGTAGGTGCACGGCGGATATACGAGAGGAGATCCGGTACAGCAGACTTTGCCTGTGGCCCAAAAGAGCCCAAGGCCTGCACGGCACCGCTGCGTGGCCCCAGGTCACTGTCATTCAAAAGCTTGGTTAAAACGGGCACAGAATGTTCGAGGTCAGCCCGAAAGTATCCTAAACCATCGGCCGCGAGACTCCGAATCTTCGGATCCTTGTCTTCCGCAAATTTGATTAGAATTGCCACTGCAATTGGCGCGGCTGAACGAAATTGGGCTGAATCCTCGAGAGCTTCTCGATTTCTCAAATTGAAGTCGGACGGATAATCGACTAGCACACGAACCACTTCCAGGCGCACGAGCGGGTCAGCCAGCGTGACAGCATTGGTCCACCAACATATGGCGTCTGGACCGATCCCAAGAAGGGCCTCTGCAGCGGTGGCGACATTCCGACCTTTGTTGATACTGTTGATAAGCTCTTGAGCTGCGGGAGCAGCCGTTTTGTTCAGGATCCAGAAAGCAGTTACAGACCTCGCGCGTTGGCCGTCTCGATTCGGCAAACCCAACTTTGAAGCGAGGCCCTCGCCGACCATTCTAACCAAAGCTGGTCTAAGCGGAGAGTCTCTTCGGGTGGCAATCGAGACGAGCTCGGGCAAGGCATTAGTGCCCATCTGTCGCAAAGCGTTCGCACCCTCCGCCTCCGCGGCCTGATTTCCCGAATTGAGGCAAGTTAGCCAGTGACGGAGGGGCTTCCCCTGGTACGCCGCACCTCGGGACCATAGGCTTGACATAATAGCTACAGCAGAGGCAATTACGCCGACTGTTGCGATGACGTGTCGCCACTTCATGCTTCAGAGCCCCCTCGCATCAGCAGGAACAAGCTCCTTCTACCGTGCCGAGCGCTCCGCATTTCGCTTTAGTCAGTTTGTGGGCTTTAGGGTGCATAGTCTGGCTGTTGTGAGTTTGGAGGTTCACGCCCTTAATCCTATAGCATACGATGGTTTTGCAATCTCTAAATAGTCGCCGTGCGCTTTAGGAGGCACTCTCAGAATCCTCATTAGGTCGCCGCTCTGAATCGAGCCAGATAAGAGTTGGGTCGGGCGTCCATACGATTATGGAGCGGTTAGCACCAACATCATTCATTTGACTGGTTTCAAGGGACCAACCTCAGCACAGGAAGAATACCGCTTGTTCTTGGAGCGGTTCGCAACAACAAAACAGACACCATAACGCTCCTCGTATGAACCTCACCCGTTGGCTCCGAACCTGAGCGCTGATAAAGCCCTTTCATGAGGGAAATGCGACCGACCTTAACTACTAGGGCGGTGGAGGCGCCCATCCTTTGTTATGCGCTTGGTCGTCGCTGTTCCAGCGGCGGGCGACATTCGGATTGGTGAAATCGAACAGGTCTTTGCTCCGCAGATTCTCGACATGGCCGTCACAGAAAGTCACGTTCCAGCGGCCCCCGTGCCGTTGCGCCGTGAGCCCGGCCGTCGGATCGCTCGCATTCGCTGGACCCCCCCGAATTACTTCATCGTAAACGTGAGCAAAGAGCTCGAAAGTCTTGCTATAGAGGAGATCTCCCCAAGGAGGAGTTCCAGGTAGCCAAGAGCCATTGACGCTGCCGCCGAATGTCGCGTCGCCGAAAGCTATCATGTCACTTGGGGACACCACGCGGCTTTCAAGTGTGGGTTTGTAGAGCATCGGCTGGGTCCCGGATGTTGACATGAGAATGCCGCCGAGTCCCTGGCTAAACAACTCCACCGGCGGCTGGAAGCCCCAGGCAATAACCCAGCCAGTGGAATTATACGCGTAGCTGCCGACGGAAGCGCTGGCCCAACCATAGTAATCCGTAAAGATATGGAAATAACCATGCATACGATTGTAGCTTGGGCAGGCAAAAACGCTCTGCGGCGGTCCGAGGTATGTGGTCGGGAGATTGTCCGGACCAGTGTTAGTGATCGCGTAATTATCTTTAGGCCACGGTGCCCCGACGAAAGGCGGCAACTCCTTCGGCCACCACTCCTCATCCGGGTATGCGCCGCCTTGCTGCACATACATGCTGGTGCCCACCATCATCTGCCGCAGGTTGTTGCGGCATGCAGTGGAATCGGCGGCGATTTTCGCCCGGCTCAGCGCCGGCAGCAGCATGGCGGCAAGAATGGCGATTATGGCAATGACGACCAGCAGTTCGACGAGCGTGAATGCGGCGGGAGCCTTGAACCTCGCAATGTGGCCGAGGCTTACGCCCGACCTCGACCGCCGGTGAAGCCCGTTCATTATTCGTGAATCCTGCAATGAGTTTAGTCCACTCGCCGACCTCAAACAATCACGGGGCCAATCCCGGGCGCTTGGCCAGTGGCTGATAATCCTTGTGCCAGTAAAGTTGCCAAAGTTGCTCCAATGGTTCCGGGCTCACATGGCCATCGACAAAGGAGACGTTGATCGCGCCAGGCAGGCGTTTGCTGGGATTAAACGGCGTAGCGGAGTGCAGCGGGTGGTATCGGTGTCTCGGGATGCAGACAAAATTCATATTGCCACCGTGACCCATGGGGCCGCTGCTCAACCCGAGATAAATATCGCTTGGGCCGGGATCGTCCGCTTCAGGGAAGAACGTCTCAAAGGTCGAATCGGCGTAGAACGGCGTAAGGGACGGTTTTTGCACTTCGGTGTCCATAGTGAAACCAATGGGGCCGACAGAGTCCCACGGCCACATCCTTGCGTGGGGCCATCCCAACCAGGCATTAAGACCGTAACTGCCAATGTGCCAGCGTGAAGGCCACACTTCGGTGCCGGGAAAGCTATAAGACCAAGCTTCGTCGCAAGTACCAGTAAATGGGAGCGGTGACGGAGGTTTTTGCGAAGCGGGTACGACTCGCGTTGACGGGCAAACCCAGCCCTCATTTGTTTGGCCCTGGTGAAGGTTCCAGAATTCCATCTCAGGAGTCCGCTCATCGGGATAAGTTGGGGGTGATTGAGGTGAGCCATAGCGGCCTCCTTGGTCGATTACCCAATATTGCCGCATAAGCGTAACCTGCCTAAGGTTAGACAGACATACCACCGCGTTTGCTTTTTCACGCGTCCGGCTCAACGCCGGCAACAACATCGCTGCCAGAATCACGATAATGGCAATGACGACCAGCAGTTCGATAAGCGTGAAGCCCATAACAGGAGAGGCACCTTCGCCCGGGGGTGGCGTTTTCAAGTTTCGCTTCGCGATCATCTTTGCCTTTGACCGTTGCGCTACCGCCACAGCCCTGGATGCGGTTGGTGATCGTTGTTCCACCGACGTGTGGCCATCTCAGTGCGAGCAAGCCAGCTATTGGTCTTGGCGTGTTCCACGTGCGCATCGCAGAAAACCACGTTTGCTGCACCAGCGTGATGTTTACCTGTCAGGGAGAGCAAAAACAACGCGTCGGGATAAATCCTCTGATTTTGACCATCAACCGTGAATGGATCATAATCAGCAACGGCAATCATGTCGCTCGGGACCGCCACCTTCGATTCTCGCAAAGGTGTGAACGGCTGGCCCCAGCCTTCCCCTACCAAGCCAAGAGGGGCGTTTGGGGGATACCATCCGAGGTGATCGTTGACTCCATCAGCATTGTAGCCGTAGCTTCTGTTCGGTCCCCATATAAGAACAGTTGGAGGCCCAACAAAATCACCTGTGGCTTGATCATAAAGCAAAAACCAATTGGTGAGGACATTATGCTTCGCGTCAGCGTTGCCCGGACAACAAAAAACCGCCTGGCTACCACCAACATACTGCAGCACGCGAAAATCCCAGTAGTTAGATCTCGAATCTTCCGGGATAGTTGGACCATTGAAAACAGGATAGGCTTGAGACTCGCCCACATAAAGGCACAAAGCCACACCGATCTGCCGCAAGTTGCTCGCGCAACTGATACGCACCGCCGAGGCTTTAGCTCTTGCTAAACCAGATAACAGCATCGCCGCCAGAATCACGATAATGGCAATGACGACCAGAAGTTCGATGAGCGTGAATGCAGCGGGAGCCTTGAACCTCGCAATGGGGCCGAGGCTTGCATCCGACCTGGATCGCCGGTGAAGCCCGTTCATTATTCGTGAAACCTGCAATGAGTTTAAGCCCGCCTGATGGCCATTGTCAAAAGGAATGGGGGCCGATGGAAGCAGTGGAAGCGAGCACGCACGCGGCGGCGACAACTCATCCGGTTGGGCATCCATCCGTGCGGAGGTGTTCAAGGCCACCCGCAGCTATCGGGCCTACTGGTTTATGGCCGGGACAAGCATTGTGCAGCGAGCGCTGGACAATCGCTGGCTGGCGGAACGGGGAGTGCCCGGTCTAAAGCAACAATGGGTCGAACTGCATTACGGCAAGCAGAACCCGCAGTTTAATCCTGCCGCCGTTAATCTGACCGGAACCGCCTGATGCGGACCCGCATGTCAGGTGGTGTGGGAGCCGGGAGGGCAATCCTCCCGGCGACCCGATTATGCGGCCTCATTGTGATTGCTTCTCTGCTACCCACTTCTTCATGTGTTCTTCCGCCTCCCTGAAAATCGCCGCCTTGTCAGTCGCGTGGATTGTGGCGATTTGCTCATCTGTAATTGTCACGTCACCGAAGCCCGGCCACTTCTGACCCAGAAATCGATAATACTCCTCCGCGCACGAGCTACACATGAAGCTCATCCCGCCCGCGCCGCTCAAGCCGGCAATTGGATCCCCTCCTCCGCAGGATGGCTCGCCACCGCAATACCGGCACCGCGCATTCGTCCACGCGGCGCTCATCTGACGCACCTCATCTGGGGCACCAGGTGACTCACTGCATTCGCTGCACAGATTCGTCGTTTTCGAGACGCCTCCAGTGCCGCTGGTAACCTCCGTGATATGGATGGTTGCCTCTCGTTTATTGCACTTTTCGCACAGCATAACATCGCGGCTCAGGCACAGCGCGACCCTGACGTCCAGCATGGCACAGGAATACCGTCGCGCCGTTGCCCGGAGCCGCCGGGTTCGACACTTTACATGATGTATCCGCAGTCACCGATGTCTGTGGCTAGGGTAAACCTTTTAACCTCGATGATCTTCCCCTTTAGGCATCGCACTTCATATCTAAGAATTTCGCCCCCGAGGTGCCTGTAGGCGAAAACGCTGCACTCGCTGTCTCCGCCGTAATCCGCTATGTCATTCTTGCTGAGAATGCTGGGTGGACGAATCGTGATCCCCTTGGCAGCGAGAAGACCAGCGAACGGCAAATTCGGATTCTCTTTTTGAAAGCCGGTGTGAGGTATCTGGTTGCAGTCGTCCACGATGAGCGCTTTGTAGCCGTCCACTGCCAAGAGATGCTCCACCAGGCGGCGGATGCTGCCTATTGCTGCTTTCCTCTCGCCACCGTACAACCGAAAGGCCAGGTGCTCCGTGTCCTCCAGCAAGACGCGCCGATGCGTTGGGTCATAAAATGAGGATGTCCACCCATTACGGTAGTCGGAAACCGTCACCAGAAAGAACCCGTAGTAGTTGCAGACCGAGCCCGCTCCGTCTCCAATCCGATTTTTGTCCCGCAGAGCTTTCCAGATTTCGGCATGGACCGGATTATGTAGGTCGGGAAAGGCTTGCCAGGCCAATCCAGCCGGTTCAGAGTTCTTGTCTGCCGATATGTGATGCGCGGCCCGTTCCCAATTCGGGCACCCCGCCAAGTACACCTTCATGGGAGTTCGGCAGCCGCCGGCAAGAAGCGCCAGAGCCGCAACAACTAGACTGAGGCTGGGGCGAATCATTTTGGTGTCGAACGATTCCGGCCAGCGAATCGGCGCCACTGGTTCGCGGCATGACATCCACGCGTGGTCGCCGGGTTCGCTGCGGTGGGATGGTTGGGTGATTTCATGGTTCCTTCCATCTGACCTCTGCCTTGTCACTGAGAAGGACTCCCTCGAAGGGGCTGCCACACCGCACCCAGCCAGAGCGTTCGCGGCACGCTCGATCGCGCACGGTCACAAAGAACACCGAGGTCTTCACTGAGGTGAGCCAGCAAAAGGCACCGGACGAAAAGGACCTTTCGGACCGCAGCAGTTCAAAGTTGTTCTCAGCCGCCCACTTCCTCAAGACGGCGGCGGACCTCCGCTTGTCAAACGCGACGAAGCCAACTCCGGCTGCAATCGCAGCTAAGCTCGCGAAAACGGCGATGTAAACTTCGCTACTCATAGGCGCCTGGTGCCACCCAACGTTCGTGCTCGCTCGGGCCGGGCCAGTGACGTTCGACATCAAAACAGCGCGTGCGCCCGGTATCAAGTGCAGCACGGTGGTTAAGCCGACGTCTCATGCTTTGATGCTCCTGCCCGTGGAGCAAAATCCCCCATTTGGTCCGCGAAGCTTTTGACCAACATCATCGCGTTCAGCAAAGCATCGACCGGTCCGACACCGTAAGCCGGAACAATCCGACTCGTAAATCCTTCCACAAAGACCGGACAATACCAATCTCCATTAGGGTCCTCAAGCGCCCGCTGGGGACGACCGACCTCAATCCTTGAGACGGCGGCTTCGCCACTGGACGTGCGGTAGGACCAACGGTCGGCCGCGATTATGTCTGCGATATGGTCGATTTTAAGCATCGAGATCCAAGTGGCTTAACATTCGCGCTCAGCCACAGCCGCCGAGGAGCCGTGCTCCACCGAAACCAGGGAGCAACGAACTTCACTCAACCGTCGAAAACTGAAAGGACGGCGGCTGTTGGTTGGAGCGAGCGGGTTAGAAATCATTTTGCATCCCCTGTGATCCTCTGCGCGACCATATCTGCACCCTTCTTCTCTTCTGCCAAATCTGCTGAGTCCATACAAGCATAGAATTTCTGCAAGTCCTGTGCGGATGCAGACTCGATGAATCGCCTCTGGTCATCCGGCGGAACCATCCACACCGGGTGCTGCACGCCGTCGCCCAAGGCAACGTAAAACAGTGCGTAGCTCCTCGCGGAACCCACCCAGCACCAATGGTGCTCTTGCCCTGGATGCAATTGAGAAAACCATCGCGAATAGTCGGTCTCCTCGAAACGCTTGAAGTCATGCCCGAACCAGGTGCTCACGTGCTCAATGACTCGGCAACGCGAACAGGTGTAGCGGGTGACTGTGTGGAACCGCATATCCCGACAAAACCAACCTACCACAATCAGCGTGACTCCCAATGCTGCTACGACGCGGAGACGTTTCGACATGGGAAATTTCTAACGTTCGCGGTCAGCCAGAGCGGGCCAATCGCGTCCAGCACGCCACAGAACGGTGATCCCGCCCTTGCCTGCACCGCGCTTGTTAGGGCAGATCATGAGCACCTCCCCGTGTGGGCCAGCCGCGAATGGTCACCTGGTTCAGAAGCGATGCGGCTGGGCATGAATTGTCGTCCGTGGCACAGGACCACTCTTCTGTCATCAGGTGATCGTGCTCGCGCCGACCACCATCTGCATGCTCGGCCAATCGCGAAGCAACACGAGCCAGGTAGCGGAGCCCGGCCGCATTGCCATGAATGAACAGCTCGTCACGGTCTTTGCTGAGCTCGAAAGTGAGAAGGTAGTCCGGCATAAAGTGTGGCCCTAACGACAAAACTGAGCGATGCGGGCGGCGGACCGCGTGCGAATTCGCAATGGGCGTAGCCCGCCCGCAATCGCTCCAGTGAATTGGTGTGCGCCTGCCATGGGCGTGAACTGATGGGGTGCAAGTCCCCTATGTGTGAACGCGGTTACCAGGCCCCTCATAACGAGGGGCAGAGTGCCTGAAGCATTACACCGAAGCAACTGCGGAACCGCGAGGTTTCGTGGGAAGGAAGCCAGCGGTCAAAGCTCAAGCACTTGTGCAGCGAGCGCTGGACAATCGCTGGCTGGCGGAACGGGGAGTGCCCGGTCTAAAGCAACAATGGGTCGAACTGCATTACGGCAAGCAGAACCCGCAGTTTAATCCTGCCGCCGTTAATCTGACCGGAACCGCCTGATGCGGACCCGCATGTCAGGTGGTGTGGGAGCCGGGAGGGCAATCCTCCCGGCGACCCGATTTGTTCGGCTCTCTCATGTTTGCTCCATTCGGCTCAGGTGCATGATGCCCTCGTTCAGCAATCGGCAGAATTCTGGGTCTGCGAGCTTGGCCGTCTCCA
>Ga0207034_1060_pt1 | contig 18721 bp, 17 predicted proteins | sample Alteio_BWMinCont_36_FD_153269 | JGI IMG/M metagenome (GOLD analysis project Ga0207034, IMG submission 153269) | Enriched cells from forest soil in Barre Woods Harvard Forest LTER site, Petersham, Massachusetts, United States -... | ecosystem: Environmental > Terrestrial > Soil > Temperate forest >...
GGCCTAAAAGGGCTGCCTTAAAAAAACGGGAACCCGGATAATCCAGAAAAACATTCTCAAAAAGGTTGAACGCACGGTCAAAGTCGCCAAGGCCGTAATAGCCCTGGGCTTTTAAAAAAAAGGTCTCATCCGCCTCTTTTATATTTTCAGAGGAATAGGCATCCAATAACGCCAACCCGTCCTTATATTTGCCCTCCCGGATGAGGATATCGGCCTTCTTGATAAAGATCTTTGCCCTCTCTTGCGGTTTTAATGCCGGAAAACCAAGCACACGGTCCAAAAGCGTATTGGCTTGATCATATTCTTTTAACTCAATATGGGCCAGCGCTGCCGTAAAATGAATTACAAAATAAGTGTCATCATCTTTGATGTTTTGGGTATTTTTTTGATACTCCTTGAGCAACTGGTCGTACTGTCCTGAATTAAAATAAGCTAAAAGCGAATTAGCCAGGGCATTTTGAGTAAGACCCAAGTTGGCGTACTGCTCAAGGACCTGCTGAAATCCTTTGATAGCATCGGCGTATTGGCCTGATAAGAACTGAGCCTCAGCGACCCTGTAAACCAACTCTCCTTTAAGGGCATGGTCCTCTTCTAACAGCATTGATCTTGTATATGCCTTGATGGCATCGTTATAATTCCCATTTTGCATCTGAATTTTCCCTATTTCTTTCAATGCATAAGCCGTGTAGGCGGACGTTCCTTCAACCTGCGCGGCCTTTTGAAAGAACGCAAGGGCATCAGCAGTATCCTCTTTGCCCAAATAAGCCTGAGCCGTATAAAAATCAAAGGATTGGAGCATCACCCCTTTAAGCTGTTTCTGGGCATCAACGGATGTTAATTCCTTCAAAGCTTCATCATATTTTTTTTCCTGGATATCGATCTGCCCCAAACGCAATAAGCTCACCGGTAATTGGTCTGAATTAGGGTAAAGCTGTTTGAATTGATCGAAAGTATCGACAGCCTTTTTAAAATCCTGGGACAGGAAATAACCCTCCCCCAAAGATAAATAGGCTTGCTGCAATGAAGGGCTGCCGGGATAGTCGGCGATAAATTTCTGGCATTGTAAGATGGCCATATCATACATACCGCGCGAAAGCAGACCTTGGGCAAAGTCCAGCTGCTCTGCTTCTTTGACAGATCCCTGCGCGTCAACACGTGATGGACCGATCAAAAAGAATAAAAACGGGACGGCAATAAAAATGGACCTGAAATTCATTTACTTGTTTCGTCTCTAAGCGTTGAAAAAGAAACGTCTGAAAGATCAGCGTGACCGCAGGCATCCAGGGCTTGGATCACATATTTGTGGTAGGTCAGCTCGTCCGCACGGATAATAACTTGCTGATTCGGGAATAATTTTGAGACTTGGGCCAGCATAAGGGCGAGCGTATTGCTGTTATATTCCCTCTGATTGACGACAAAATGCCCTTCTTTAGTGATATTGATCACTATCTTGCCGGCGCTTTGCGCGGATTGGATGGCTGTTTTTGACTTTGGAAGTGTCAGGTTCATCTGGACTTCCATCTGATTAAAAACAGCGATGATCATAAAGAACATCAAAGCCCAAAAAGCTATATCCACCAAAGGAGCTAACTGGATCATCGGCCGCTGCTTTTGATACTCGGAAAAATCGAATTTAGGCATGAATTCTCCCCTTATCGGCCTTGGATCGCCTTGATAATATCCGTGCTGTAGATCTCGATCATATTAGTGACCCGCTGGACCTGGCCGCGAAAATAAGAATACGCGATCAAGGCCGGAATAGCGACAATAAGCCCTGAAGCCGTGGCCACCATGGCCTTGGAAATACCCGCGGCCAAAAGGGTCGTTTTAACGCTCGCTGATTGCAGGGGCACCGCATGAAAAGCCTGGATCATCCCCAAGACCGTCCCCAACAAACCCAAGAGAGGCGCAACAGCGACGATATCTGAAAGATAGCTGATATTCTGCCAAAGATTGGTCAACTCAACGCGGGCGGTATTCTCCATCGCTTCACGGGCGGAATTGTCCATGGGGTTCCTGCGTTCAAGGCCGGCCAGGACGATCTTGGAAATGATCGTATTGTTTTCTTTACGGCATAAGGTTTGAGCCTCCCCAAAATCCCTGCTCTCAAGCTTGCGCATAACAGCGTCAAAAAGCCTGCGGGGCGCCAACTTACTTACTTTCAGCATCATAAGATCATAAATGATAATGGCGACAGCCACCACTGAAAGAAGCCCTATAACAACCATGACCCCCCCTCCGGCTTTTAAGGTCTGCCAAAGGGTCATTTCGGTGGGCATTTGATCTGCCCCTGAAGGAGGCAAATTAGACGCTTGCGCGTGCGCGATGTGCGGCAGGTAAATGCACAGCAATGAAAAAGCAAACAACGCGGACACGCACCTGAACATATTTTTAGAATTAGTCATCCGATAACTCCTTGTTTGTTATAAAATATCCCTATGCCTATCCTTCGATTATTCATTTGTTGCCTGGTCTTGTCAATACCTTCCTTGAAAGCCTATGCTCAAGATGAGACCCCGGCGCAATTAATGCAAAGCGTACGGTCATCGCTGGTGGAAATACGTGCCGAAGATACCAAGACCTTCAACGAAGGCAACGGCCACACAAAAGTGGCCACTTATCATGCCCAAGGATCCGGCGTTATCATCGACTCCGATGGTCTCATTGTCACCAACACCCACATTATCGCCAATGCTCCCCATATTTTTGTCGGTCTATCCGATGGCACGATACTGGAAGCCAAAGCGGTTCATTCCAGTGATGCTGATTTTAGTTTTATAAAGATCGATCCGCCCTACCCGCTTCAGGCGATCAGATGGGCTGACTCTTCACTCGTCGGTGTCAGAACTCCTATCATTGCTCTTAATAATGCTGACGATGGGCAACAGCATATCCTGGGTGGTGAAATTATCAACCTGATAAATGGCATTTCTTCAAATAACGTAGAGGTTTTCGAATTAAATCTTGATCTTATTCATGGAGACAGCGGCGGCCCGCTTCTGGACAGCCAAGGCGATCTGTTGGGGCTCATTATGGGCAAACGGATGAACGAAGATAACAAAAGTTATGCCATTGCTTCCAATAAGATCCAGCAGGAATATGCACAATACAAACAAAACCCGAACTAACTACCTGCCATACATGGCTTGCAGCTGATCAGTTGTAGGGACCTGATCATAATATTCCCCTTGAGGCCCTACATAGCCGTTACCTGATCTTTTAAGCACGACCGCTGTATATCCGCCGCTGCTATTAGCGACATTGACAGTGACCGTGTCCCCGGAATAAGTTGTCGATGGTTGGGTTACAACGACCTCGGCTGGCGGCGGTGGAGGAACATCAGGTTTTTGGATCTGCGATCCTACGGCCGCACCAGTGAGAGCGCCCACCGTGCCTCCGATCAAGACCCCTGCTCCGGTATTATGGCTCTGATGGCCTATGATACCTCCTGCCAACGCCCCAAGGGCGCCTCCGGTAACAGCACCTTCACCTTCATTATTATAAGGATTAGCGCATCCTGAAACAGCCGCTATGAAAACGACCATGGTCAATAAGTAAAGATATCTTTTCATCTTAAAGCTCCTTAGTTATATAAAATAAATCAATGCGTACTTATCTATTATAACAGATACAAAATTTATTTCACTTGAAAAAAATATCAACTAAAGCCCATCCCTATGGGACAAGTTCCACGGCCCAATCCTTATTGACCCAAAGGCCGACGATCTCATGACCGGGCCAATGGCCTTTCAGGCGTTTGACAGCGCTGCTTATTTCCTGACGATGCACTTCTTCTTCAACAGGGTTACCACGACAGTCATAGTGGCCGACCACGAAAAGCCTGGTGGATTTATTCACATCAACGGAAATAGTGATGCTGCGCAGCACTTCCCTGATGTCTTCCTGATTGGACAGAACATTGTCCATCCCGGCTTCAGTGATCACATCCACAAAATCCACGCTATAATTCTCTTTGATCCATTGTAAAACAGGTAATTGCACGCGTCCATCCATGCAATTAAGACAAGTCGCTCTTCTATCCACAAATACCCCTCCCGCTTAAGTTAATTTTGCGTTGCATTTTAACCTAAGCGGGAGGATTTTGCAATCAATAAGCCCCTCTCCAATGGCCAGGGACCCAAACGTAGCCGCCATGCCTCCAAGCCCAGTGCCCGCCTACCCACACCGCAGTGGCGTACGGGACAGGACCAACTTCCTCTACCCGCAAAGGCGGGGGCGCTGGCCTGACGTAAGTAACGCAGCCGCTTATAAATGAAACTAACATGACCACCGCTACCAAAGAAAAAACTCTTTTCATATTCTCCTCCATGATTATTAATTAAATCCTGCTTCTACCTGATTAGACCTCAAAAGCCACAGAAAAGTTTCAAAAATCTTAAAAATATTGCCCTGGATAGCTTCTACGTTAAGGGATAAAAACAAGAAAACCCACCTTTTTAGGTGGGTTTTCTTGACTTAAAGCTCCCCTTTCTTTACTTTGCTCCTAATCACGTTTCACTAAACTACTCTGCAAAGAAGAAAGTATCATCGTCAATAACACAGACGCTGCAAAGAAATAGATCCCATTCTCTGCTTTGGCCGATGCCAGCGCCCCTAACTTGACCCATACGATCATGATCGCTGTTACAAAAACATCCAACATGGACCATTTACCAAAGATTTCCATATAAAGAACAAGGGTTTTCCTTTGTTCATCTTTTAATCTGATAAACCAAACAGCAGACAAAGAGATCAATTTTGCTATAGGAAAAATAATGGAGAAAGTAAATATAACTACGGCCAAAACATAATACTTTTCATGCCAAAGATTTTGTACGCCAGTCAGTATCGAATAGGTGTTACTATCCCATAGTTTACGAACCGTCAAAATAGGAAGCGTTAATCCGATAATAAGTAAAACAATGGAAAGAAGGATCAAAATAACTATATCGACCCGTTTCGGGTTACGTTCCTGTAAAGATTGCATTATCTACCTCGTCATAAATTATTGATTTTAAAAGCATATTAGTCTTACTAAGCTGAACGGTCAACAAAAAAGCCACCCTAAAAGGATGGCTTTTTTATTTTTATATGGCTCCCCCGTCACCCCCAATATCCGAACTTTTTCTATGAGGTTATTTTAGGACTTACAAATACCAAGAATAGCGATAGATGGGTTATTTTAAACTAAAAGACTATATATTCTCCAAAAACGAATTATTATAAAATTAATATCAATCTCTTATACTCTCTTTTCCTTACACATTAATGTAAAACCGCAATAACTTAAAATACCAGCAACAATAAAACCTATCACTGAGACCGCCATTGGTATGACCCAAACTCCAACAACTACAGGAAATTGATTGATAACCCGCAATAGATGAACCATAGCCACTATTGCAAAGACTAAACCTGAAATTAGAAAATATGTGTGTTTATTCATATGCTCCTCCATGATTATTTATGTAATTTGTTTTTTCGAATCTCCCTCTCCGCCTCAAGCCAATCTTGATTTGCTTGGCCGTCTTTATGGCCATGTTGCTCATAGATATCATAAGCACGCTTGGAGATCTGCGGGGTCATATCAGAAGTTGTTTTAATTTTAATGGGATCGAAAATTTTATAAGCGAGTAGTTTAAAGCGATCACTCACAAGGAACCACACAAACGCATAGCCCCATACGAACCCTGCCCAGCCCCAGCCAAGAGGTGTCATGAATAGCCCATAAACTGCTATCAACGTTGCTATGATTTGTGTGCCGAGCACAGCCACCCATAAAATTAAAGCGGGACGTATCGACCAAAATGGCCCTCGTGTGCGTGTTAGAAATATCGTTAGATGTCCTGCGACCGACAGTAACAGATACATGAGCGTTTGCAAATGCGGATGGTCAAGATGAAAAACGCGGTCACCCAAGAAAAAAAGACCAAATGCGGCTATGGGGCCTACGACGCCAAGTACAGTAGCGATCCCCAACACCACGCGCATATTCCAAGCCTCAGGCTGGTCCTTGTATTTAACATTGTCATAGGCAATGGACAGGATCGCTCCATCATTAAGTAAAGCCAGCATGACGATCATCACTGCTGTTAATGGGTAAAAATTGAATACCAGGATTGCCAATGTCATAAATAACAGAACACGCAAAGTCTCGGCAATGCGGTAAATGGCATAACTGTTCATCCGCTGGAAAATGCGGCGGCTCTCTTTGATCGCATCGATAATAACAGACAGGCCAGGTGTCATCAGCACAATGTCCGCTGCAGCGCGTGCTGCATCTGTGGCATCTGAAACAGCAATACCGCAATCTGCTTTTTTGAGCGCTGGCGCATCATTAACTCCATCACCTGTCATACCAACGATGTGACTGCGCTTTTGCAGGATATCTACAATATGAAATTTGTGCTCAGGAAACACCTGGGCAAAACCATCAGCTTTCTCAATAGAGATGGCCATGGCATCGGTTTCTTTTTTCTTCACATCACCCAAGCTGCTGGCGTCAAGAATGTTGACCCCCATTCCTAACTTCTTAGCGGTTTCGATAGCTATGGCCAAAGCATCACCTGTAACCATCTTAATGCTTAAACCCATTTGCCGTGCTGTTTCAATAGTTGATTTAGCGTCCTCTCGTGGAGGATCAAATAACGGTAATACACCAAGAAACTGCCATGGACTATCTTTCTCACAGCGTGCCACACCTAATGAGCGAAAGCCACGGGCTGCGAATTCATTGACTGCCTTTTCAACTGCAGGCTTTATCTGGGCAGAATTAGCTGCTAATTCCAGAATTACTTGCGGCGCTCCTTTAGTTACTGTAAATGTTTTCCCATCTGAAGCTTTAATAGAAGCTTCAGTGCGTTTATGCACAGGGTCAAAAGGCTGGAAATGGAGAACCTGATAGGACTGTAATTCTTGTTTATTTTTGACACCAGCCAACACAGCTAAATCAATGGTATCATTATTCTCGGCCCGTGAGGCTAATGCAGCATTAAGAATAACTTGATCAACAGGAATATTATTTAAACAAAAAGGATCGCCTAATGTTAGTTTATTTTGAGTTAGGGTTCCTGTCTTATCCGCACACAGAATATCTACCCCTGCTAATTCTTCGATAGCAACCAGACGGCTTACAATCGCTTGCTTTTTAGCCAAAAGACGTGCGCCGACTGCCATTGTCACAGATAACACCGTCGGCATTGCAACAGGAATTGCAGCGACCGTCAATACCAATGCAAACTGCAGGGTTGTCAAAATTGGGTCACCTCGGAAGATGGCAACTGTAATAATCAAAGCAACCAAGGCTACAGCAAGAATAATTAGGTAATTACCGATTTTTAATACTGCTTTTTGAAAATGGCTGACAGTATGCGCTTCCTGCACCAATTGCGCTGTCTTACCAAAATAAGTATTTGTACCCGTGCCATAAACTAGCGCGTCGATTTCACCTCGACGGACGATAGAACCGGAGAATACCGCTTCACCTGATTTGCGCTCTGCAGGCAAAGACTCTCCTGTGAGTGCCGACTGATCTACTTCTATAGGATCACCGGTCAGTAAACGCGCATCTGCCGGCACAATGTCGCCTAACCGAAGACGTATGACATCACCGGGCACTAATTCACGCGCTGCTGGTGTGATCCATTTGTCATCACGTTTCACACGGGTCTTGCTGGCCAATTTAGCTTTTAAGGCAGCAATGGCGTTACCCGCCTCATGTTCTTCCCAAAATGCGACGACACCGTTAGTCACAAGCAAAACAAGGATAATAAAAAAATCAGGCCAATGGCCAACCACGCCTGACAAGATCACAGCTGCTTCGATCATCCATGGAATAGGCCCCCAAAAATAAGAAAGGAATTTTAAAAACGGATTTGTTTTCTTTTCTACGATCTCGTTAGGCCCATATTGGGCCAGCCGTTTTTCTGCCTCTGCTTGAGTTAGGCCTTTCGGCGAAGACTCCAATTTTTTCTCTACCTCAGGCAGGGGCAAGAATTTCAATTCATTATTGTCGTTAGACTTTGATACGTGATTATTTGCTTTGTATTCCTTCATAAATATCTCCTATCACAGATTCTATTATTTTTAGAGAAGAAATGGAATAAATCAATTGTACCGAGGTATAATAAGGCTTATAGATGGACAATAAAAATGCCGCCTGCAAGTTATTGAAATACATAAACTTACAGACGGCAAATTGGCTCCCCCGCGAGGGCTCGAACCTCGGACATACTGGTTAACAGCCAGTTGCTCTACCGACTGAGCTACAGGGGAATAAAGCTATTTTTTAAGAACGAAATAAAAAGTACGGCTATTATACTTAAAAAGTTTTAGAAGTCAACCAATCTGCGAGAGTTCATGGACATGGCTAATGTGGACATGTCCACATATTCAACCGCGGAACCAACGGGAATACCCAATCCGATACGGCTGACACGCACACCCAGATCCTTTAATTCACGGGCCAGATATAATGCCGTCATCTCACCTTCCGCATCAGGGTCGGTCGCGATCACAACTTCAGCGATCGCCTCATCTTTGATACGGGCGATCAACTTGGATACATTCAGATCATCCGGGCCGCGGCCTTCTGACGGAGAAATATTGCCTAATAAGACATAATAGATCCCGCGGTAAGAACCCGTACGTTCAATGGCCAACAGGTCTTTAGGGCTCTCAACGACACAAATGATCTTACGGTCACGATTGGAATCCGCACAGACCAAACACAGTTCCTGTTCGCTTAAATGATTGCATTGTTTGCAAAAACGCAAACCTTCTTTTAACTGCTGAATGCTATCCGCCAAAGCCTTAACATTTTGGGCGTCCTGGGCCAGCATCCAGTAAACAATACGCTCAGCGCTGCGGCGGCCGATGCCAGGCAATTTTGTCAGGCGTTCTATCAGATTTTCTATTAGTTTGGGGTACATTCTTACTTCTGCGCGTTAGGCCATTCTTTGACGACTTTACCGCCGAACATTTCCAAGGCGGTCCTGACCACAGGTTCTTCCTGTTTAGAAACGGAGTTCTCTTTATCAACAATTTTAAAATTTACGGTAACAGGAGCCTCTAACTTTTCTGAGAATATTTCTTCGATGAATTGCAAATTCTCTTTGGTATCTAAAGAATCTTTAGCAAAAGAGTTTTCTTTAACAAAACCGATCACTATCTTCCCATTTTTAAACTCACAGGGCGTTCCTTCCTGCAAGTAGGTGGCTAAAGCCATTTTCCGAAGGGATACTTCATGCGTCAGTGCGTTCCAATGCGTCTTGATATCTTCAAATGACCCAGCTTTAAGGATGACCTTGGGCGCTTGCGGCGTCACCGCATGGGCCTGAACTTTGGCAGCAGCCGCAGGTACGACAGCAGGTTTACTGCTAACAACAATCGCCGCAACTGCTGGAGATGAAGAAATAATACCCGTTGCCCCGCCATAAGTCAATTTGGCAAAAGCAACCTCCAAAGGCATGCGCAAGGTCTCCATGACCTTGGCCGTTTCCTGGGCTTCGATAAAAAGCTCGATGGCCCTGAGGATCCCAGCGATGGTGATCTTTTCCGCTTGTGCCGCCAAGCGCTGTTTGACTCCCGAGGGATAATCGATCAAGCCGTTCAAACTGACACCCCCCACCTTCACGATCATCAAATGCCTGAAATGCTCGGTCAGGTCTTTGCCTAATTGCTTGATATCTTTACCGCGTTCGATGATCTGGTCAAAAATATCCAAAGCCTTGACGCAGGAGCGTGCGATCAGGGCGTCTGTCAGGTCAAATAAAAATTCGATCTCCACCATCCCCAGCATGGAAAACACATCCGCAGCATCGATCCCTTTATCACTTAGCGCGCTTAATTGATCAAGGATACTCAGCGCATCACGCATGCTTCCCTGAGAAGCCTTGGCAATGGCAAAAAGAGCTTCTTCATTGGCCTTCAAATTTTCCTTAACACAGATACTTTGAAGATTAGCCATGATGATCTCAACCTGAATGCGCTTGAAATCAAAACGCTGGCACCGGGAAAGGATGGTGGCAGGCACCTTTTGGACTTCGGTCGTGGCAAAAATAAATTTCACATGCTCAGGCGGCTCTTCCAGGGTCTTTAACAGCGCGTTAAAAGCATCCGAGGTGAGCATATGGACCTCATCAACGATATAGATCTTATAACGCCCATAACTGGGGGCGAACTTGACATTCTCACGAAGGGTACGGATCTCATCAATACCGCGGTTGGAAGCACCGTCGATCTCAATGACGTCAAAACTATTCCCGTTGGCGATCTCCAGGCAGGCAGGGCATGCGCCGCAGGGTTTTAAGGTCGGGCCGTTCTGGCAATTAAGGGACTTGGCCAGTATCCTGGCGCAGGAAGTCTTGCCGATACCGCGCGGCCCGCAAAACAAAAAAGCATGGGCAACACGGCCGGATTCGATCGACTTTCTTAAAAGTTCGGTGATATGCGCTTGGCCTACAAGCTCTTCAAAACTTTGAGGACGGTATTTGCGTGCTAATACAAGATAGGACATGTTAATTGATCACCTTTTTTAAAGCATCCTTTAGACCGGCAAAACGGAATTGATAACCGCTCTCCTGCAAACGACGGGGAAGCACATGAGCACCTTCCAATAACAAGCTCTGCCCCATTTCCCCGAATAGCAAGCGAACCGCGAAGCCGGGAACAGGCAACACTGTTGGGCGATGGATCACCTGACCTAAAATCTTAGTGAACTGGGCATTAGAAACAGCCTGTGGAGAAACCACATTCACCGCACCAGATATCTTATCTGTTTTAATCAAATGGTCAACAACATAGGGAATTTCATCCAATGCCACCCAGCTCATCATCTGCCGGCCATCCCCTAAAACACCGCCGATCCCCAATTGAAAAGGCAGCCACATTTTGCTCAGGGCCCCGCCGGTCTTGCTGAAAACAACCCCTAATCTCATGCGCACAACCCGGATACCTGCCTGGGCGGCAATATTCGTTTCCTCTTCCCATTGACGGCAGACATCCGCTAAAAAACCTTCACCCAATGGACTATTTTCATCTAAAATGTCCTGCGGCGGATGATTACCATAAAAACCAATACCTGAAGCAGAGATCAAAAGCTTGGGCTTGGAAGCTAACCCTGCTAAAGTCCTGCATAAAAGCCTGGTTGACCCCACCCTGCTTTCTAAAATACTCTTCTTATATTCCGGACTCCAATTCTCACCGACATTGGCACCCGCCAAATGGATAACAACATCGAAGCCTTCCAACTGTCCGGCTTCCATATGATCTGCCGCGGGGTCCCAGACGATCACCGATGCTTGAGACTGACGAACAGAAGCACCACGGGAGATCACCGCGACCTGATGGCCCTGGGCCAATAAAAAAACGGTCAATTTGCTTCCGACCATCCCTGTCGCACCGGTTATCGCGATTCGCATGCATTACAATATCCGAAAATCAAAGCATCGTCAATGAGTCTATTGAATTGTCTTCTCAAATATCAATTTATTTGTTAATATTCCCCTATGTTGACTCGAATAACCATCCGTAACTTTGGCCTGATCGATGAAATTTCCATTGAATTCATCAATGGATTTAATATTCTCACCGGGGAGACAGGTGCCGGTAAATCCATCCTCATTGATGCCCTGCGCTCCGTCTTAGGCGAACGGCTTGATACTTCCTCGATCCGTAACCCGCAAAACCCTTGTGTGATCGAAGCTGTTTTTGACATTACGAACAAAAAACTACGCGAGCTGGAACTTATCAAAGAATTTTTAAGCGAGGATGACCATACGATCATCATTCAGCGCACCCATAGCGCCTCAGGCACGGGAAAAATAAAGATCAACGGCCTATCAGCCACTGTCGGGCAATTGAAGAATTTAGGCAACCATCTCATTGATTTCCACGGCCCCCATGACCATCAAATGCTCCTCTCTGAAGAACAGCATTTAGTGATGATCGACCAATTGGCCCAATTCAAGAATGCCAAGGAAGAATACACCAAGATTTTTTCTGCCTATGAACAAACGCGCAAAGATCTCAAAAATCTAACTGACATGGCCCAGACCCGCCAAAGGGACCTGGACTTATTGACCCATCAGGTCAAAGAATTGGAAGCCCTGCCGCTTTCTGAGGAAAAGTATAACGAATTGCTCCAGGAAGAAACCAAATTAAACAATGCTGAAAAACTACACGAGCATATCCAAAACTTACTGGGATTATTAGATGATGAAGAAGCAGGTGCCAACGCTTTATTACGTAAAGCCTTCTCGCCCCTTAAGTCCCTGACCCAGATCGACGAAAAATCATCCAGCCTCTTGGATCAACTGTCCGGCATTCAAGACCAAACCAATGACCTGATAAGCCAATTGAACGATTATGCGGCAGGCCTTGATTTTGACGGGCAAAGCGCCCAGCGTATCCATGGCCAATGTGATGCCTACGCTGATATCAAACGTAAGTACGGCCCTACTTTAGAAGATGCCCAACATTTCTATACCGAAGCCAAAGAAAAGCTCGACCTTATCAAGGATTTTGAACACAATGACCAAAAACTCCGTGATACCCTGAAGTCCCAAGAAAACGGGCTGGTCCAGATCGCCCAAAAAATGACAAAGGCCCGTCAGAAAGCCGCGGAAGACCTGAAAACGACGATCGAAAGTGAATTAAAAGAACTCGGCATCCTTCAGGTCAAATTTGAAGCACGTTTTGAAAAGATCCCCTTTAACGCGAACGGCCATGATAAGATCGTTTTTTATATAAGCCCCAATGCCGGGGAAGATCTAAAACCGCTGGCCCAGATCGTCTCCTCCGGAGAAGCCGCACGCCTGATGCTGGCGCTTAAAAAAGCCCTGATCAAGGTCGACCCTATCCCGGTGCTTATTTTTGATGAGATCGATGCCCAGATCGGCGGACGCCTGGGGACCATCACCGGAAAGAAATTAAAAGAACTCTCCGGCTGCCGCCAAGTCATCCTCATCACCCACCTGCCCCAAATAGCATCATTTGCCGACCGGCACTTTAAAGTGTCCAAATCGGTCAAGGCCGGGCGCGCGACCACCGATGTACTATTGCTGGAAGGCAAAATACGCGTCGAAGAGATCGCCCAAATGATGAGCGGTACCAATACCACCAAGATCTCCCTTTCCCACGCGCAAGACATGCTGGCGCAAGCAAAATAATAGGGAATATTGATTTCCCTCCCTATTTATGGTAACTTATTGGCTTCTATTGAGTCCAAAATAACTTTTTTCAGGAGTATAAAATGAAACGTATTGGTATTATTACTTCCGGTGGTGATTGCGGCGGGCTTAACGGTGTCATCAAAGGGGCGGCCCACATGGCCCATGCCTATGGCGCTACATGCTTTGTCATCCCCAACGGTTACGCGGGATTATATAACCTGGTTGATTTTGATACGCTTACAGAATTGACCCCTGAGCGTTTGGACAAGATCGATGCCAACCTGGCAGGTTCTGAAGCAGGCCATTCACGCGTCAAGATCAAAAAGATCGATGACGCTGAAAAATACCAGCGCATCAAAAAAGGCATGGAAAAATTCAAACTCGACGGCCTGGTCATCTCCGGCGGGGATGATTCGGGCAGCGTACTGGTCGATCTGACCGAACACGGCGTTAAATGCGTCCATGCCCCCAAGACCATGGACATGGACCTTCAAACCTACTCCGTAGGCGCTGATTCCAGCATCAACCGTATCGCTTCCTTTATTGAAGACCTGAAGACCACGGCCAACACCCATCGGCGCATCATAGTCCTTGAAGTATTCGGCCGTTATGTCGGGCATACCGCTTTTCGCGGCGGTGTTGCCGCTGACGCGGACGCCATCATCATCCCCGAGATCCCCTGCAATTTCGATATCCTTTACAGCCACATGAAAGAACGCTACTTTTCACGCATCATGCGTTCCGATGTACGGGCAGGTACTTATCTGATCGTCGTTGCTGAAGGCATTAAGAACGCTTCCGGCGCTGATATTGTGGATGAGAACGCGGCCCCCGATGCTTTTGGACACAAACGCCTGGCCGGTGCCGGTGATTATGTCTGTCAGCAATTGATCAAACGCCTGAAAGCAGATGCATCGATCAAAGGTTTAATGCAAAAAACCGGCATGTACGTCAAAGGCATCAACGAGATCCCTGAAGTCCGCGCCGTTACCCCCGGGCATTTGGTGCGCTGCGGGCATTCCAGCGCCTATGACGTTAACTTCGGCAAAGAAGTCGGTGCCGGTGCTTTTATCCTCTTAAATCAGGGCATTTCAGGCGTGACGGTTTCCGGTATCAGCAATGGCAGCATCCGCTACATAGATACTAAAGAAGCGATCAAACAGCGTTTGGTGGATACTCATCAAATGGCGATCTACGAAGCGCTGGGGGTCTGCTTTGGCCGTACACCCGAAAAAATGCACGCCACTGCCGAAAAATTAGACCATGCCACGGAACGGCACTGGTAAGCATCATTTGACGGCTTTAAAGATCCTGAAAGTCTTGTTAGCAAAGACCGTGGTGTGAGGGATCAACGCAAAACATTTGTCCGTTACTGCTGAAGATAATAAATAATAATCCGGGGAATAGATCGTGTTGTACAGGGCTAAATTCTCACAGCTCAATGACCTTCCCGGAGGCATCGAAATGAACGGACGATGCATAAAATAACCCTGCTGATCCTCGTTGGAAGCCACTAAAACCTTTTCAGGCAGGTTCTTGTCGATCCAGCCATAACCTTCAAGCAGGTCCTTGTAATACGGTTTCTCCCACAAAGGGCGCTGGAAAAGATCAGACCTGAGTGCAATGAATTTGTTTACCTGCGGGTATAAAAAACTTACCAGCACAAGCCCCACGAGCAATCTTCTCCACGGAAACCCTAAGAACGACAGCCACTGGCATAAACAATACCAGCCGGCAACGCTTACCAGAACAAAAGGGATCATTGAGTACCTAAAAGATTCAAAATGGTACGGCAGCCAATAAAATGTGGATGAATACCCGATAACAGTAAAGATACTTTGAAAAAGACAAAGCTCAACGACCCCTCCATCCGATCTTTTGCTGACCGGAAGAAGATAATAAAATAAAGCCGGCCATAAAAATAACGGCATCTCATGATAAAAATCCCGAAGATGCTGCCCGATACACACAAAACTCTTCAAAGAAAAAAAAGGCACTAAAGGAACGCATATCCCCACCTTACCAAGATCATAAATGACCCCTCTGGTCAGGTGTGCGATCCCGTAGCTCGCCCCAGGCCGCGCGTATTCAGGATAAAGGACATGATATGAAGAATAACAGAACAACTGATAAAGCCCATACACCAGGATGAACCCGCCGGCAAAAGAAAAAGCCTTTTTTAACTTTTGACCCAGGGGACCCTTCCCGATGAAGATAACAGGCAAATAAGCCAAAAAATTATATAAATGCGCTACCCGGACCAGCATGATAATGGCATTCAAGGCCCCCAGCCATAAAAGATGGCCCGGGCGGTCTTTGAATTTCAGGAACAAAATGAAGGTGAAGATGAAACAAAAAAAGTGGAGCTGCTCTGTCCAGGGGTACAAGGCTGAAACAAAAAAATTAGATGAAAAGACCAAGAAAAGGATAAAAAGAACATTAAAACGCGTAGGGACCAAATGTTGAATAATATAAAAGACCAGCATGGCATTGAATGCGAACAACAGGATATTGACCTGGATGACCCTGACAATACCGCCATGATCGATAAAAAGAGAAGAAAAAAGCGGGTAAAGAGGCTGATAATAAGCCCAGAGAGGATGATACAAGGTGTTAAAACACTGGGAAAGATTATAACTGACGACAAACCCTTTATGGCCGGCAATATTTGCTGCAGTGCTTAAATATATGCTGCTGTCAGCGGTATTTAATTTTAAATGGGCAAACCCGGCAAAAACAAAGAAAACACCCAACCCCAGGACAAACAAAACCAAATTTCTATGAATAAAATCAAGGACCAAACGCATAAATCCTTTAAACACTCTTTAAGTTCTTTTGGCTTAACCTTCTTTTCATAAGGTCCATCACTTCTTGGGGGCGTATATCTTCCATGCAAGGGGCTTTTCCATGGCAAAAATACCCTGCCTTTGTCCTATAAACATAAAGGCAGGGACTGCAAAGATACCTTTTATAAATAACATCCTGAACTTCCTTTTCACGGCCAAAGGGACCATATAGATCAATGGATCCCGGGCCCCATAAAGAGATGGTCTTTGCCCCCACCGCTTTTGCCAAATGAAAAGGCCCGGTATCATTGGTGACAAATAAAGGCAACTGGGATAAAAGTGTCAAAAACTGCCTTAAAGAAAGCTTGCCCGTAAGGTCAATGATGCGTTGACGGTGCTGCTGGGGCAAAAGCTCCAGGAATTCTTGAGAATAAAAAGACTCCTTCTTAGCCCCTGTCAAAATGATCTTCATATCGCTGTTTTCCCTGAAGAACAACTCGACTAAAGACACAAAATGTTTTAACGGCCAACGCCGGCATAAGGCCAGATCGCTGGCATGGATATTGATGGCTATGAATTTATTGAGATCAAAGATATTATAGTTCTTTAAAACCGACACGAGCTCGGCCTTGTCCTGATCGGTCGTTGATATTTCCTTTGGATAAAGGTCCTGATCATCGACCGATAAGGCGCTTGAGAACATGGAATATATTTCAAGGATATGTTTGGTGTTATTAAAATAAATAGGGACATTGATCAGTGAATTCCTCCAATACCTGGCCAAATAAAAACCCACCCTCCATCGTGCCCCTGACAAAAGGCACATGATAGTGCTGAATTTAGAATAAAATTCGATATCAAGGGCGATATCAATACGCTCCTTCCAGCAGAAAACAAGGCTTTGGGCAATTGTCTTGACCAGCACCAGCGGATCTTTGGCATCGATGATCATGACCTTGTCCGCCAAGGATAAAATATCCAGGATCTCCTTGTTTTCTTTAAAAGTAATGAAATAGATCTTCGTGTCTTTATACTTATTCCTTATATTATTCACGATCGATGATGCTAATGTGATGCTTCCGATGCCGATAAATTTCAGTATCAGTATCTTTTTAGGGGGCAGTTCCTTGGCAGGGACATGTTCATACGTCCTGTAAAAAGGATGCGTCAACCTGTACAAGAGGACCAAAGCGATGCAAATAGGCCCTCCCACCCAATGATCAATAAGCTTCAAAATTGTGATTTTTTCAATACGCATAGAATTTTTTAGTATATCATAAATATTATGCCTACTCCATCCTGTCTTGTTTGTCATGCGAAAGGACCCGGCCATTGCCTGACCTTAAAGACACCCGTCGGCAATATTGCTTATTTCCGATGCCCGGAATGTTCCCTGGTCTTTCAGGACCCGGAGGTCCCCTTTAAAGCAGAAGAGATCTATAATGCCGATTATATCCAAAAAAGAAGCCAGGACCCCGGCAATCTTAATATGGCCCGTCCGCGGGAAAAAACCGCGGAACATTATTACCGCTGGGTCGCGGAATTCGTCAATAAAGGAAATTTGCTTGAAGTCGGCTGTGCCACAGGCCTGGCTTTAAAGGTCGCCCAAAAGCAAGGCTGGAATGTTTTCGGGGTGGAAGTTAATGAACAGGCGGCCCTTATAGCCAACCGTGTGCTAAAAGCTGACGCGGTGCGCGTGGGCCATTTAAACGACGGGATGTTCCCGGATAATTATTTTTCCCTGGTCACGCTCTTTGATGTGATCGAACATATCCCCCATCCGGTCGAATTCCTGTCGCTTTTACATAAAAAGATGGCCCCCGGAGGCAGTATTCTGTTTGTAACTCCTGACGTTGACACTTTAAGTTTTAAAATACTAAAAGAAAAATGGCCCCATTTTGTGCAGGAGCATCTCCTCTTATTTTCACCCAAAAGCATCGATCGGTTATTGAAAGAAACTGGATTTACACCTAAAGCGCACGGATGGGCGACAAAATACATCAGCATTGAAATGCTGCGGACACACGCCCAACATCATCCCAACACCCTTTTGTATGGACCTATCAGCTGGATATTGGGCAAAACCCCTCTGTCCCAAGCAGTCTTTCCATTCAACCTGGGCGAGATGTTCGTTTTAGCAGAGAAGACTGTTTGAAAACGTGAGGAATAGATTCAATAATATCCGAAGCGATCATGCCTGGCTTGGATTTAATTTTCGCCGCATGGTCCCCCGCAAGCCCGTGAAAATAAGCGCCAAATTTTGCAGCATCAAATGGCCCCATCCCCTGCCCTAAAAAAGCCGTGATCATGCCTGTTAAAACATCCCCGCTTCCGGCAGTGGCCATTCCCACATTACCCGTATGGTTAATATATGCTTTCCCCTGAGGTGAAGCCACAACAGTCTGATGCCCTTTAAGCAATACCACGCAATTATACCGGCGGGCAAAGTCACAGGCAGCTTTCAGGCGGTTGTCTTCAACGGCCTTGACGGATCGTTTGGTCAATCTCGACATTTCTCCTGAATGCGGGGTCAGGATACGTGCCGCTTTATCTTTAAGCAGGATATGAGCAGACCCTCTCAAAGCAAACAAGGCATCCGCGTCAATGACCAATGGTTTAGGGCAATGAATGATAATTTCACGTGCCAATTGCTGAGTACTCAGATCACGGCCGATCCCCGGGCCAATGGCCAGCGCATCAAACTGGTCCCATATTTTCTTGATCTGATCATAGGCTTTCAAAGAAAAAGCACCTGTCCTGCTT
>Ga0207034_1064_pt1 | contig 18699 bp, 12 predicted proteins | sample Alteio_BWMinCont_36_FD_153269 | JGI IMG/M metagenome (GOLD analysis project Ga0207034, IMG submission 153269) | Enriched cells from forest soil in Barre Woods Harvard Forest LTER site, Petersham, Massachusetts, United States -... | ecosystem: Environmental > Terrestrial > Soil > Temperate forest >...
CCGGCTCCAAGCCGCGAGGAGGAGATCTTTACCGGAACATTCGTAATCATAGGTATCAGTTTTACCCGTTGAATCGGTGATTTGAACCAGGCCATTTTGAAATCCGGTTACCTTCACCGATTTGATCTCGAGCATATCGGGGGCTGCGATGGCCGAGATACATACGGAAAATCCAATTAGAAATTTTATGCAGTTAGGAATCATTTTCTTCATTTCTCCTCCACAAGGGTTGATGCAGAAGTAGTAACCGAAAGAAAGCGGTTCCGAACATATCTTTTTACTCAGATTTGAGGGCGAAAATTTATCGAGAGGTAAAAATCGACAGGAAACCGCCTGTTTTTAGGGCCTAAACGAATGCATTCACACATCAAACCAATCAAGGTTTAAGCAATAGATTTTTTCGGGTGCCGAAACGTCGACTACCCGGCTGAATTCGCCGATAAACTCGAGGGCGAGGCGCCGCAGTTTCCCCTCGTCAGAAGAGCTCGCGGTGAAAGGGCTCGTGAAGGATAAACCGCTATCGGTACCCGGTTGGGGGATTTTTTCGAGTGCCTTCAATCTCCAGTTTATGTGATGGCGAGCAGCGAAGGGCGAGTCCTTCGGAAGGTGGGTGCGTTGCACCTTCATGGTGAATTTCCCTTCTTTTTCCTCGCAGAGCCCCCGCGAAACGAGAAACTGCAAGACCTCTGCCGTCCGCCGCTTTGGCAATTGAACATAGTCGGCAATCGAATCCAGAGTTTGGGTTCCGGTGATCGAGGTGAGCAGGCGAATCGCGCTGATATACCAGTGCGAATAGAATTCGGCGTGATCGGCCTCAGAAAGGGCGAACTGTTTGCGCAAGCGGCTCGGTGGCTGTTCCCATTTGGCGCGGACTTTTTTGAGACGCCGATCGTAAAAACTCCGCAAAGGGGCATTGCCCGCGCGTTCTTTTCCCACCTGGCAGATCAAGTAGTCGGTTTCAAGCTCGCTCAGGCCGAGGTAGTCGGCGAGCAGTGAGGCTTGTTCCAACGTAGGGTGTTTGTCCCCCCGCAGGATCTGACTCACCATTGAGCCGTGAATTTTCAGGTGCAGAGCGATTTTCTGGAGTTCTCCACGTCCCTGGCGCGGCATCGAGCGTACGCGTGCCCCGATAAATTCTTTATAGGAATCAAAATCAAATATATTCATATATTTAAGTTTTATTTTCCAGGAACCAATATAGACCTACTAGGTTCTTGAAGAAAAAGATACGGCAAGGGACCACCCTCAGCTAAAGACAAGAACGGGGTCATACCCATCTCGGTTTTCCGTTGAGAAATAAATCAAAACACGCCATTATCGGCGGCCATGTCAACGCGCCGTGCCCTTTTCATAGCAGCTATTTTTCTGCTGGCCGGATCCCTGGCCCCAGCCCGGCCTGCCCACACCGTGCGCGTGGGAATCGTGTTTGACGGCCCGGCCGCACTGAACCAACGGTTCGAAAACGAGCTTCGCCGTGAGGTGACGGCTCTATTTACCGATAGCGCCAAAATAGACTGGGAACCCCGATTGATTTTGACCGGAGACTGGACGCTGCCCACAGTGCGGGCCAACCTCGATAAGTTGCTCAATGATCGGGCGGTTACGGTCGTCATCGCAGCCGGGGTGGTCGCATCCAATGAATTGGCCCACCGCCGTCACCTCACCAAAATGGCGTTCGCACCCTTCCTATTGGATCCCGCGCTACAAAAGCCGAGTGGGGCCCGCTCGTTGTCGGTGATCTATGGCATTTCGGGCATCTTCGATGACCTCAAGAGTTTTCACCATTTGGTACCCAACCGCGAGATCACCGTTTCCCTCGATAGCTTTTATTGGACGGCCGTTCCGGAATTGAAAAAGAGTCTTTCGGCCTTTTCCACATCGCAAAAAATACCCTTAGCATTTGCATCGGCGGGCGCCATTCCGTCTTCGGCTAAAGCGATTTACTTGGGCCCGGCGCCCCGGCTCTCTGCGAGCGACGCGGAAGCCGAGATAGCGCGGGCAAATCGCGAAAAGACTCCGACCTTTTCGTTTTGGGGCCGCGAAGCCCTAGGCCAAGGTGCTTTGGCGGCGATGGGAACCGACTCCGAGATCGGGCGATTCACCCGCCTTACGAAGCGCATCGCTTCTCACCTTTACCGGGCCTGGAATGGGGAAAGCCCGGCGTCATTACCCTCAAACTGGACGCCCGACGGCCGACTCTTTATCAGCATGGCAACCGCAACCGCGATTGGTTTTCACCCCAACTGGGAAACTTTGCGAAATGCGGAAGCGATCGGGGATCTCGAAAACCACGCGAGCCGGCTGAGTCTCGAAAATGCGGTCCGCATTGCTGTGGAGGCCAACCTCGAGCTGCGCGCCAAGGGTTTCGAAACCGAAGCGGATGTAAAGGGTGTCGCCATCGCACGCAGCTACCTTTTTCCGAGTTTAGAAGCGGGCCTTTCCGCGCGGGAAGTCGATGCCAATACGGCGTCCAGCAGCTTTGGCTTGCAACCCGAGCGCGAAGCCGATGCCACGGCAACCTTAGCGATGCCGATCTTTAATGAACGCCTTTGGGCAGGTCTTTCGATTCAAGGCGATCAAAAACGAGTCGCCGAGTTTAAAAAGGAACAAACCCAGCTCGATATCATTCTGCAAACGTCGCGCGCTTACTTGGATTGCCTTAGGGCACAGCGGATGAATGCGATCCAAGAGGCGGATCTCGCTTCGTCACGCACGAATCTCACTTTGGCCCATGAACGCCGGAGCGCGGGTGCATCAAGTTTAATTGACGTTTACCGCTGGGAGAGCGAGGTCGCACGCTCGGAACGGCAAACGAACCAAGCCCAAGCCCAACTGAAGATCGCTGATATGGCTCTTAGCCGTCTCTTGCACAGCCCCCTAACGGATTCCCTGATCCTCGACGACATCAGCTATGCCGACTCGCGTTTTCTCTACCGCGACACCCAAATTGCCGCGTTTTTTTCAAATCCTTGGGACTACCGTATTTTTTCCGATTTTCTTGTGGAGCAGGCGTATGCCAACCTTCCGGAGGTGCAAGCGATGGACGCCGCGATCTCCGCGCAAGAACGCCAGGTGACATCAGTGAGTCGCCAGCACTGGCTCCCCACGTTCGGTTTGAAGGCGGGGTTCGACGAGCGTTTTTGGAGTTCCGGCGCAGGGAGCGGTCCGACACAAATCACCGTGCCCAACCTGACCACACTCACCTTCCCGGCCGCGAGCAATACCCAATGGAATGTCGGCGTCCAAATGACGTTGCCGCTCTTTGAGGGGGGCAGGATTGAGGCCGAGCGGCAGCAGGAATCGGCGCGTTTGGAACAATACCGCGCGGAACGCGGCAAGGTCCGCGAGGAAGCCGATCGTCAAGTGCGCTCGCTCTTGGAAGAGTTACACGCCTCTTTTTCTGCTATCGCTTTATCGGAATCGGAATCGAAATCGGCCCGCGAAAGCTACCGGCTGGTACGCGACGCCTACGCTCGCGGCGCTTCCCAGATGACCACCCTCGTCGACTCGCAAACCGCCGCCACATCAGCCGATCAAGCAGCTGCGGTCGCTGCCTATGATTTCCTCACGCAGCTCATCGAGTTGCAAAGGGCGGTGGCACGATTCGACTTCCTGCTTACCCCAGACGAAAAAAAGCACACGCTGGAGAGCTTGCAAGAATACTTCAAAACTCGAGGAACCCATGCACCAGGACTTTAGAACTGAAATGCTACCCTGGTTAACACACCCATTGTCGTTGCGAGGGCCAAAGGCCCGAAGCGATCTCGTCGGGATTGCTTCGGCGCTGCGCTCCTCGCAAAGACGTTGGTGGCTAAATCGGGTCATGGCGAGGGTACTTTGCACGCTCGCCGTTGTGGCGACACTATCCGCCTGCCACTCCGATCGTAAGGTAGAAGCGCCGGTCCCTGTGCGGGTCGCCATCGTAGGAGCCGGGGACGGGGAAGCCGGAAGCCGTTTCACCGGAGCGTTGCGCCCCAATATCCAAGTGGATCTCGCCTTCAAATCGGGAGGCTATGTCGCGGAAATCTTGCAGGTGAAGAGTGTAGACGGGAGTTTACGCAACTTGCAAGAGGGTGACTCTGTCCGTAAAGACACCGTGCTGGCCAAAGTTCGCGAATCGGAATACCGCGATCAATCGACGGAAGCTCAGGCGGCGTTGACCAAAGCCAAAGCGGATTTTCAGCGTACGGCGCAGCTCTATGAAAACGGTTCTGCCTCTAAAGCTGACTACGATGCGGCTTTCGCCGCCATGAACTCTACCAAAGCCCGGTTCCAGCAAACCGAGACCGCGCTGCACGATACGCAAATCGTGGCACCGATGGACGGCGTGATCCTCAAACGCGGGATCGAAGTCGGCCAACTCGCGTCACCTTCGACTGCGGCGTTTACGTTGGCGGACATCCGATCGGTGAAAGTCGATTTCGGGGTACCCGACGGATTGATCGGGAAAATGAAAATGGGTACCAAACAAGCGGTGACGGTTTCTGCCCTCGCCCCACATGGGGACTTGGAGGGACAAATAAGCCGCGTCGCCGCTTCAGCGGATCCGACAAGCCGCGACTTCAATGTGGAGGTGATTCTTGCTAATCCGGAAGGCTCCTTGAAACCCGGCATGATCGCGTCGCTGAAAGTGGAAACCGCTGGGGTTTCCGCGGCTCCCGTCTTGGCGATCCCGATCGAAGCAGTGGTTCGCCCGCCCGGTGAGAGCGAAGGGTTCGGAGTCTATGAAGTAGATCATCAGGGCGATCACGCCTATGCCCGTATCCGCCGGATTACGCCGGGGGATATCGTGGGGAATGATGTCGCGGTAATGAACGGGGTGAAAGCAGGCGATGAAATCATCATCAGCGGCAATACTCTTGTCCAAGAGGGACAGGAAGTTCGGGTGGTTCGCTAACAGGGACTTAAAATGAGCCACGGCAAAAACGATCAGTATTTTATCGATCATGTCCATAACACCGCCCGGTTTTTCGTCGAGAACCCGCACATTTCGTGGACCTGCCTGGTCGTCACCATTCTGTGGGGAATTTACGGCTACCTTACCATGCCCCAACGCAAGGATCCCGACATCCCTGTCAAGCAGGCCCTCGCCCTCTACTATTGGCAGGGCGTGAACACCGAACTCGTCGAACAGCAGATCACAAAAAAGCTGGAAGAGAAAATCGCCCAGAATGCCGCGGTAGAAAAAATCGAAACCACAACCCGTGTGGGAATGTCGATCCTGAAGTTCAGCCTAAAGGCAACGACGCCCGATCCGCGCAAGGAATTCGACGATATCCGGTTCAAGTTGGAGTCGGCTACCGATCTCCCTTCCGGCTCTGGCCCTCTCGTCTTCGTTAAAGATTTTGGAGATACGGCATCGCTGATGTTAACAGTAGCAAGCCCGCGCATCGGCGAAGTCCACTGCGCGCTGCTCGCCCGCGCAATCGACCAAGCATGGCGCAAGGTTCGGCCTTCGGGCCCCTGGCCTGACGGAAAAAACCGCATCGCCAGTATTGTCTTATTTCCGCCGACCGTCAGCCGAGACATGTTGTACAGGCAATTCAATCTCGTACTTCACGGCGCCACGCAGAAGGGATTGGCCGAGGACGCGCACCTCTTTTCTGGGGCCGGGTTTCTCGGGGTCGACTCATTGACCTCAGCCAGCGAGAGCCAGGTCCGAGAATTTGTTAACCGCACTATTGAAACCGAGCTAAAAGCGTCGGAGGCGCCTCCCGATCTCTGGCCCGTGATTGTAGTCGCGGATCCCACTGAACTTAAATCGCGGCTCGAGGAATCCGCAATCGCCAAGTACAGCTACCGCCAGCTCGATGACTACTCGGACCTCATCCGCCGCACGCTGGAAGCGGTGCCCGCAGTTTCCAAAGTCGAGCGTTCCGGGGTACTCAACGAGCGGATCTACCTCTATTTCTCGCAAGATCGCCTGGCTTCCTACGGCTTGCAGCCGTCCGCGATCCAAAACGCCCTCTCGGCCCGCAATATTCCCGTGGCTGGCGGAGTAATCGAATCCGACGGAAAGTTGATTTCGGTGGAACCAACCGGGGAGTTCCAACGAGTGGGCGAGATAGGCGATGTGATCGTCGGCTCCTCGCACAACGGCACTCCGCTCTATTTGCGCGACGCGGTTCAAGTCAGCCGCACGTACGAAAGCCCGCCGACCTACCTCAACTTTTACAACTACCGCGACAAAGAGGGAAATTGGCAACGCGCCCGGGCAGTGACCCTTTCCGTTCAGATGCGCTCGGGCGAGCACATCGAAAAATTTGCTCGAGGGGTAACCGTGGCACTGGACTCCCTGCGCGATACCCTTCCCCACGACCTCATTTTGGCTCATACGTCGGATCAGCCCTTGCAAGTTAGGGAGAGCATTGGCCTCTTCATGAAGAGCCTTTGGGAAGCGATTATCCTGGTGGTGGTAGTTTCCCTCATCGGGTTCTGGGAGTGGCGGTCGGCGACATTGCTCGCGCTGTCGATTCCGATCGCTTTGGCGATGACCGCAGGAATGATGCGCGCCCTCGGCATCGATATGCAGCAGGTGTCTATCGCCACCTTGATCATAGCGTTGGGATTGCTTGTCGACGATCCGGTGGTTGCCTCCGACGCGATCAAGCGCGATCTCGGCATCGGCCATCCCCCGATCGTTGCCGCTTGGCTAGGGCCAACGAAGCTGGCAACCGCGATTCTATTTGCGACCATCACCAATATCGCAGCGTACCTTCCGTTTCTGATGTTGAGCGGCGACACGGGACACTTTCTCTACAGTTTGCCTGTGGTGATGACGTGCTCGTTGGTCGCTTCGCGTATTGTCTCGATGACTTTTGTGCCGTTCCTAGGAAAACTCCTGTTACGCCCCGGGAAGAAACGCGAGGTATCTATCGAGGAACGACGCCACCACGGGTTCCCTGGCCGCTACCATGCGCTAGGACAATGGGCGATCGAGCACCGCTGGCAGGTTTTGGGGAGCTCGCTCGGGATCCTCCTGTTTGGTAGCGTTGTGTTTAGCAGGCTATCCAGTCAGTTCTTCCCCAAAGATCTTTCCTACCTTTCTTACGTGGATGTTTGGTTGCCCCAGGATGCGGCAGCTTCGACCACCGGAGCGATAGCGCAAAATGCCGAAGAAGTGATCCGTCAGACCGTCTCTGCCTTCGAAAAAGAACACTACGGTAAGAGGGTTCCACCTGGCGGTCTTTTGAAATCGCTTTTAACTTTTGTCGGTGGCGGTGGCCCCCGCTTCTGGTTTTCGCTGGCACCCGAACCGCGCCAACAGAACTATGCTCAAATCGTCGTAGAATTGACCGATAAGCACGCGACCCACCTCTTGATCGATCGGCTGCAGGAAGCGTTATCGTCGCAAATTCCCGGCGCCCGTTTCAACGCCCGCCTTCTCGAGACGGGTCCCCCAGTCGGCAATCCGGTGGCATTGCGGTTGATCGGCGACGATCGAAAGCTGCTGCGCAAGTATGGCGACGAACTCGAAGATATTTTTCGTAAGAACCCCTTTGCAGAGCGCGTGCAGAATGACTGGGGCTCGGAACGGATGATGGTGCAGATGCAAATCGATCCCGATCGCGCAAGTCTAGCAGGAGTCACCAATGCTGACGTTGCCCTGTCGACAGCACTTGCGATGAATGGACGCAAAGTAGGAGACCTCCGCGAGAAGGACAAAGACATCCCCGTCGTCTTGCGCATGGTCCAAGAAGAGCGGGCGCGCCTGTCCGATATCGGCGGGCTTTATGTATACGCCTCCAATGGGTCCGCCCATGTTCCCATGCGCCAAGTTTCACAATTCCGAACCGAAATGGGACTCGAAACAATCGCCCGGCGGCAGCAGTTCCGTACTCTCACCGTTTCTTGCTTCCCCACACAAGGACATCTGGCGTCCCAGGTTTTAAAGGCTTCGCGGCCGGAACTTGCGGATTTCCAAAAAAGGCTTCCGTCGGGACTGAAGTTGGAAATCGGCGGGGAGCAGGAAAAACAACGCGACGGCTTCCGGGAGCTGGGAATCGTGATGGGCATCTCCATCATCCTGATCTTCCTGGCTCTGGTCGCGCAATTCCGCAACGCGATTAAGCCATTGATTGTGTTCGCTGCAATTCCCTACGGCATCGTCGGCGCCTTGGTCGCTCTCTGGGTGACTGGCACCCCTTTTGGATTCATGGCCTTTCTGGGCGTGGCCAGCCTTGTCGGCGTGATCGTGAGCCATGTCATCGTTCTTTTTGACTTCATTGAAGAAGCCCGGGTGGAAGGAAAACCCTTGATCGAAGCCTTGCTCGATGCCGGAATAGTCCGCCTGCGGCCGGTCCTAATCACCGTTGGTGCTACAGTTTTTGCGCTTTTTCCGCTCGCATCCCACGGCGGCCCGCTTTGGGAACCGCTCTGCTACGCCCAGATCGGCGGCTTGCTCTTCGCAACCATGATTACCTTAATACTAGTCCCCGTCATCTATTCGATTGCAGTGCTGGACCTCAAGATCCTGCGGTGGCCTTGAACTCATCCCTATTGTGTGAATAGATAAAGCATGGAGGGGGCTATGACGCGTCGGGCTATCGCCTTTTGGGGAATTTTATTCGCGGCAAACGTCTTTGCAGCGCCAGCACAAGTCATCATCATCCGGCATGCGGAAAAGCCGCCGTCGGGCAATGAATTGGACGCACGAGGCTGGCAAAGGGCTCAGGCGTTGGTCGGTTTCTTCGAAACCAACACGTCGGTTACCCGTTATGGAACGCCAGCCGCCATTTATGCGATGAATCCCAAGAAGCCCGGCGGTTCGGTGCGTGCGATCCAAACTGTGACCCCGTTGGCCGAAGATCTCGGGCTCGAGATCCAGCACCCCTATACCAAGCACGAACTCGGTAAAGTCGTCGATGCGATCTTAACGAATCACGATTACGACCGAAGGATGGTGCTCGTGTGCTGGGAACATGGCGTGATCCCCGATCTCGTGAAAGCCTTCGGGTGGGACAGGGCTCCCGATACGTGGGAGGACCCTATTTACGATCGCGCGTGGATCTTGAATTTCTCGGGCGACAAAGTGGTGTCGTTCGAAGACATCCCGCAGCACCTGCTTCCGGGTGATTCTGCGAATTGATCCCAGCGTCTTTGCGAGGGCCGAACCCTAATTCAATTCGATGACGCTGTCCCAGGAGCCGGGTAGCTGGGTATCTTTCGAGATCTCTACTTCGGCGTCGCCATCGACTTCCACCGTCATGTAAACACCGCTGAAATTGAACTGAACGCCGCTCGGTAGGGAGCCGTCCAAAAGCCAAATCCCTTGGCCGGACTTTTTCCAAATATTTCCCTGTGCACCATCCTCGAAGGCAGCTAACCCAATACGCGCCCCGACCCAGCTGCCCAGGAGATCGCTCACTTGATGCCCGCTGGTTTCGAGCAGTCTCATATCGTCGGAGTCGCTGAAGGACCAAACGGTCACATTGGCCCCGACGCTTAGAACCTGAATTTTCACGGGAAACGGACGGGCCGCGAGGTCTCCGTTTTCATTGAGAACCTCGATATCGGCGTGCACCGGAACGTCGACACCAAGAATAACCCCGACCGGCTCACCCCGGGTGATAGAATTGGTGATGTTTTTCACGCGAATTACCGACCGGTTACCCTGGATCGTATCCGCAAAGAGCGGGTTCGCGCAGGCCAGACAAAGAATTCCAAGACTAATAAAGGGGCGAATCATACTGACTCCTGGAGAAATGAAAAATTCAAACGGTTATGACTATATGCGTTATTGGGGTGGTTGTGAAGTAAAAAGATCTCCGCACTCCTTTACCTGGCCGCGTAACAAAGCTGCGCCGCCAAGTCCGGAAGGGGGTCACATTGAAAGGTCCCCAGGCCTGTCAATTCCGCTGTCATGTAGTGCGAACGCCAATACCGCAGTACGCATGGAAATTAATTAAAATTCAATACCTTATAATTGAAACTTCTTTTCTGCATAATCTATTGCCATTTTTCCCGTGGTTTCTGGGCAGGCGATTCGGGGCACAGCCCTTGCACACTCATGGAATACAGGCACCTCGAATCTTCTAAATCCCACACCTTTGCCAATCTTGTGGAGCGGAGAATGATGAAACGAAAGTATGGGACGATCGCGGTCGGCGCAGTCGGCGCAATTGGCGTTTTTTTAGTATTGCTCAGTGCTTCCTGTGCGATCGGGAATCACTATTATCCCCTCGACACAAACTCAACTGCGGGAACCTCAAACAACGGACCCGTACCGTCGATGACTGAATTCCCAGGGACGGGAAATCAGACCGGCATTGGACAGGGCAATACCATTGTGCAAGCACAAGAAATCGTCCCCAATGTGGCGTGCAGTATTGTCCCGCAGTTTTCGAATCCAGTCGTTATCACCACCGGATTTAAGAATGAATTGATATCCGCCTCCCCCGTTACGTTCTTGGTCAGCTCAACGCAACCGATCACGGTAATTCCGGGAAGCTTCACCGCGGATAACAACAACTTTGTCGAACAATCCATCCAGCAACCTTCAACTACCACGATCTCTATCGTGGGATATTTTCCCCAAGCTTCGAGCGGCACATCGATTCATCTTTCGGTTGCCTTAGCTCAAAATGCCGCAGCGACAGCCGTATGCAACAGCCCCTCCATCGTCGTGCAAACCCAGTTGCCGGCAAAGGTAGCAGTCTACCGGGAGATCTCGACGGCAACTCTTGATTTCTTGCACACTCTCACAAACAATGAGGCGTCACCCGCGTACCAGTCGCAAGGGCTCGCCTTCTATCTTTTTCAGAATCCGGAGCCCTCCTCGAACTGCGCGGTCCCTGTTTCACGGTGTTGGAATCCGGCTAACTGGAATCACTTTGTTTCCACCGACGGTGGGTGTGACGGATCTACACAAGAAATGATTTTGGGATACGCGTGCGCATCTTCGGAACCTAATACCTTTGGGCTCTTCCGAGCGGTCAATATCATTACCTACAATAACGATGCCCATCTGTCGGCGGATTACAGCCTGTTGATGAGTCAAATTCCCGCAGACTTCGGAGCCGGTGGCAATTGGGTGGATCCTACCGGACAGGGAAACGATAATGGGTGGCGTTGGGATATATTTCAGAATGCCTATGTGTTTTCGCAGTGATCCGGGTCCGGTTCCTCATTCCCAAACTAAATGTGCCCATCCCTACCTCCCCCCATGGATCTGGGGCCCTTTGCCGTGAGGGAAGTAAAGACCCCGTGTCGGTACTGGCGAAGGAGTAGGTGTCGGACTCAAGGTCGGTGTCGGTGTGGGAGTCGCCGTCGGAGTCACCGTAGGTTTTGCGGTGGGGGCAGGCGGCGACGTCGGCGTTGGAGTGGGAAAAAACAGAGCGGTGGATGACCCCAGTCCCGCCGCAACCTTCACCGCTTGCATCAGAGGGTCCTGTTGACCTACCGGCATATCCGCACGAAATCCTGCGGCCAGCTCCCAAATAATGACCCCGCCGTATCCATTTGTGGAAGCGTACGCTATTTTGGCCTGGATCGAAGTTTCGTTTTCGAAAGTGACGTAGGTCGGAGATCCGGGAATACTTAGGTAAGGCGCAACTGCCGTCGGATCCCAGTGGTAGTAACCGAACGAACTGGTTCCTTGGGGTCCCGGTTGCCCATAATAATAAGTCATCATCATTTGACCGTAGGTGCTTTCGATCCCATCATCGCTCTCGCTGGTCCCGCTATTCGGATCGGGACTTGAGAACCCCAAGAATTGCAAGGCATCGAAGTCGATCCCAAATCCCAATTTCGCAGAAGGGATTGTAGCCGCGTAAGCGGGCATATCTTCGCTCACCGATGGGGAGCCGAGGAGCGGGGATATATATCCCACGCTCCACGTTCCCGCATACGGGTAGGTCATCACGTTGATCTGGTCCAATAGGCCTTGTACCCCGCTGACGATACTGATCACGAACGGATCCGTATCAGGCGTCAACACCGCGGCGGTGAGCAAGGGGCGCACAGGTCGTTGGAGGGCATCGAGAGCCCGGCGCAATTGGGTCACAAAATCTTGAAACTGATTTCCGTACCGGCCAATGGGCTCCCAATCGATATCAATTCCGTCATACGCCACACTCACCCCCTCGTAAATCCGGCCGCGCGTGAAGAAGGCCATGAGGTTACCGATGAATTGCGCAGTGCTGGCTGACGTGCTCGTCGCGTTTTCGAACGCGTGGGCAAATCCATCTCCACCCACTGTGATCAGCACCTTGGCTCCGCCCTGATGCGCACGATAGATTAATTCCGCCGAATAGGGGTCGGTATCGGAACAAAGCGATGCACAGAGCTGTTCCTCCGTGATCGTCCCATCCGAATGCGGTTCGAGCTGGAAGTGCATCACGTGTGTCAGCGTGGTGAAATCGATCTGGGACGGGCCCAGGGTTCCTAGGTTTGCTCCGTAAAAGTAACCGGAAACCCAAATCGGACCACCCGCAAAAGCTTCCGTCGTAAAAGCCAAAAGGGAAAAAAAGATCGAGACACGAGTACGCACGTTCTGCTCCTTCTGGTGGGTATTTCAAAAAAGAGCAACGCCCGTGCCATCTTGGACGCTGTGAACACCTCAGGCAGATGACGAACTTCTTCGCTAAATATACGAGAGCGACCGTAATCCTATGAAATGGTAAATCAAGTCGCTCACTGGATCTTGGACAGGCCGTTTAATCTAGGGTGTATTCTGTGAGTGTACTTTAAGATTACAAGGGATTTTGGCTAAAATAAAACCATGGGTGAACAAAAGATAGGCGGTATTTAAAATCGCTGTTCAATCCCGATATCGAAGGTGAATTGAAACCGGTAATCACCCGGATAAAACTCCTGCCGATCCACCGCGATGTAACCCGAGCCAAAAAAATTCTTGAACAGCTCCACGTACCAGTCGAGTCGGGCATGGCCGTCTTCCGCTTGGTAGATCTGTAGCGTCGATGCTACTTGGTCCGGAGAAGCGCCGGCCCCCACCTGCAGAGTCATGTAGTCTTCCCCACCAAAATAACGTCGGATCAAAAGAGTCCCGGAAACCGAGGAACCGATCGAGCTAGGTGTTACATAAGGACGGAGGGAGAAATAATAATTCCCAATATATTTTCCGATGATTCCGGTCAAGATCACCACATCGGACGAGAACTTGAGGTACCGAAAACCCAGCGAAGCCTCCCATGCTTTACCTAAGTTTTGGTAGATTTCTCCGCCGCAAGAGAAATTCGGAAAGATCGAAGAATGGGAATACCCCACGTTTAAGTAAGCATAGGTGCCCTCTCGAATATGGGGGTAAGCATCCACTTCGACTTGAGCTGCCGTTTCGTCAAAACGGCTGGCATAGTTGATCCTTCCCAATACGGAGCCAAAACCAAAACGATGCCGGTACTGCAAGGTAAGCTCGTTCCACGGATCGAAGGATTTGTCGAAAATGTCATGCGAATAGTCCAGCAAAATACCCTCCGTGATCCCAATTCCCTTGATGTCATCCAAGAGCGACAGCCCCTCCGGATCCTTCGGATAGAGTTCCAACAGTTTGTGCACAGCGATGATAGCCGCCTCTTTATTGCCAGCATTCCTTAAAGCGCGGGCCTTTTTATAGAGCAAATCCCGATTTTTCGGATTTTTCGCTAGACCTTCGTCACAGACGTTCACGGCTTTCATCGGATTATCCGCCCATATCTCGAGATCGACCAAAGCTAGCCTCGCATCAGCGTTTGCGGGGTCTTCTGTTAAAACGCGGTCTAACTCCTTTCGCCCCTGGTCGTAGAGGCTGTCCCAGGAATAGAGGCGACCCAGGAAAATACGAATGTCCATATAACCAGGGCTCCGTTCCAGGGCTGTAAGGCAAAGTTTCCGGGCTTGTTCCTTGTTTCCCGAAAAAGCGAGCTTTCTCGCCTGCTCGAAAAGTTCATCCACCGTGGGATTTTCGCTGCTCGCCCAAACGTTGAGTGAAAATGAAAACGCCAGGGTCAGTAGCAGACCTATTTTTTTCAGATTCTTTTTCACCGGTGAACGCCCTCGAACCGATAAAAACGGTTGATGCTGGCCACCTGGTCGCGGATCAGCGACCGGTAGGTTGCCCGTTGATCAGGGGAAAGCGAAAGTTCCCGATAGGATGCATCCGTTCCTCGTCCCAATTCGTATAAAGAATCGCGAAGTCCAATCGCATCCGCGATGTACAAGCGACTCCCCTCATCTTGCAGGATCCCAACCACGGGCCCATAACTCGATGCCACATAAAAGGAAGTTTGCGTGGGGTGCGTGAGGCTTTCAGAACGAGTCACAAAGAGAGATCGCCCCAGCACTTCGTTTCCGTCCACCGGATGACGACCCAAAAGATAGTAGAGCGAAGGGGTGATGTCCGTGGAAAATGCCAAAGACCGAGTGTCCCACGTCATTTCTTTTGCCAGCCCGGGCGGAAGATGCATGAATAAGGGAATTCGAATAATTTCGGGGTAGATCGTATAGGCGTGTCCGAAACGACCGTCCTCGCCGAGTGAGTCTCCGTGGTCCGAAGTGAAAACGATTATGCTGTGATCGTAGATCCCACGACGCTTCAAGTATTCGACAAAATCCCCAAAACACCTATCGACCTGACGGAGGCGGGAGGCATAGGGCGCATAAAACCCGGGGTAGGTTTCGCCATCCGGGACCGATTCTCCTGCCCGGTGGATCACCGAGACATGGATATTCTGAGGCTGGGTATACAGAAACAAGGGAACGCCACTTTTTTCGCCTTCCATTTTTGCTTTTGCTTCGTTGAACGAACGGCAAATCTCCAGGTCCTGAGTGGTGACTCCCTTATCCAACTCCTCTGTGTCCGGAGACCTTTTCACGATCACATTGAGGATCGAATCCATGCTGATCAAACTGTGGTAGCCTTCGGTTTCAATAAGCTTCTCCAAGGAATTCATGGGATAGAACGGTGTAACGTATTGTTTGGGCAAAATCATTCCCCCGACCCAAATCGAAGGCTCGGCCAACGCGGTACCACCGTAATGAGTAAATGCGTTTTCGAAAACGATGCCTTCCTGGGCAAAACGATCGAGATTGGGGGTGAACGTCACTTTGCTGTTATAGGCACCGAGATAATCCTTCCGCAGACTATCGATAACCAAGACGATCAGGTTGGGTTTCTCCCTGGATGACGACGCAAGATTTCTTGCTAGTTCAATCGGAACCGGTGCCACAGCGGCGGTGGCCGGGATATTATTCGCCCCTTGGACGAAACGGTAAAAATCGGAATCTTCAGCCGGGGGCGGCGCGGAAACCAACTGCCGCACCAATCGAAAAGACATGTCCAGTTTTGCGTATTTTTCGAGGGCAGCCGCGGCGCCAGGAACTCCGGCAAATGCAGTCATCGAACCCAAGTAAAGAAACAGGAAAAGAGTCGCTCCCGCCGGAAGCAGGAAATCCGGTCCCCACAGTTTTACCTTCCGAAATACCGCATAACAGAAAACGAAGGAGAGAATCCAAACCACCACGACCGACAGCTGCTGCATCAGGAAATTCCAGTCAAAAACGGCGAGCCGATTCAGACTGAAATAGGAAAACCAAGCTATACCGGCCAACCACACCGGATAGAACAGGGTATTCCTTGGAAAACCGAAGGCCAAAGGACCCACCAAAACATCTAATCCACTGTGAATCTTTTCGGGGTGCTCGCCAAAATAACGAAGTCCCAGACTAAACAACGACGCAAAGATCGCGAGCGAAAATAAAGCAATGTAAATATTTCCCCACAAGCCAGTGAACGAAATGGTGGGGAGAAGAACCTTGCGCAAAAAGAAAGCGAGTATAAAACTTGCGATGGCTGCAACCAAAGAACCCTCGAGGACCTTGGAATCGGCTACCGCCCTCGATAGCATGCGGCCGAGATTCAGAACCACGCCCAGAATAGAAAATATCAAGAGATGATGAATTAGGCTAAGAGCGTATTCCCAACCAAGGAAACCCCCACGAAACCAAGCACCGCCCGAGTAAAAGAAAACGACCATCGTGGAAGATGCCAATCCCGCAAAAAAGACAAGTGAGGAAATACTAGAATGTGCACTTGGGTTGGAGAGTCGCCAGGATTTCCGACTGCCGATCGTGACCGCGTCGATAACCGCCAACCCGTAGAGCGGGACGAGCGCGAGAAAACTAGACAATAAACTGGTAGCATCATCCCGAAGGTCAGTGAGCCAAGGCTGAAACAAAAGAAAAACCCCAGCCGCAAAATAAAGAGCGAAAAAGGAGCGGGTTAGGTATTTGCTCTTCGGGTCGAATAACTCCTTTTTTAGAGTGGCCGACACTGCAAGGCCCATCCCCAAATAAAGGTAGGGATGCAGGTGAGTAAACACCGTCAACCAACCAAACAAATCAGTTCTTATGACCTGTCCGTAAGTAAAGGGGAGATAAGCGATCACACAATAGGCGCTGGTCAAGATCCAGAACGCAGAGTTCAGGAGCCTAATCGCCACGCTCATGGGCTCTCTCCGATGATTTTCAAGCGTGCCACCGCATTTTCATTGCCTGGATCCGATTTAAGGGCCTGATGATAATATCCCCTGGCCGCGGCCACGTTTTCTTGTTGTTCCGAAATACCCCCGAGTACCAAATAAAAATCTGTGTACTGAGGCGATTTTTCTACCCCCCGTTCGAGATAACGTTTTGCTTCGTCGAAATGCCCTTCGGCTCGCAGTACCATTCCCATCACTAAAAAGGCGTCTGATCCTGCAGCGGGATTGTCCTGCAGCACCTTCGAAGCGAGCTGCCGTGCAGTTACCGGATCCCCGTCATACAAGCTGACACGGGCCATCCCGAGCGCGGGATCGGGATTCGTTGGCGCGATCGCCATCGCCTTTTCGTAGGTTTGTTTGGCGTGCGCAAAATCCTTGGTCCACTCATAAGCTTGGCCCAGAGAAAAAAGAAGATCAGAATTTCCCGGCTCCCATGCGATGCACTTTTCGCAGCTTGCGAGCATCTCCTTGATCTGGTGCAGCTTGCGGTAGGCCTCAATCAGACGGGGACAGGCGTCGCTGGGAGAAGAAGCCAGATCCATGTACCGGTGCAGTGCCTCGGCCTCATCGGAGTAGCGCCCTAGATCCCCGTAAAGGGTAGCCAACTGATCGAGGTAAACAGGATTACTCGGGAAGTCGTTGACCAGTTTCAACGTCAGTTGGAGTGCCTGATTGAACTTTCGGTCCCTTATCAAGCCCCTCGCCTGTTCCAGGGCCTCGCGTGACCGCTCGACACTAACTACAGGTGTCGGGGTGAATTGAATCGGTCTCTGAATGAGGAACCAATAGAACATAAAAAGACAGGCGAGCGACGCCACGATTTTGAGAAAGGCGGTCTCTCGGGTTTTCTTTTGGCTTTCCATGGGAATTTAAGGATAGGCCCTTACTCTTTCGGCGGTTTTAGGCAAAAACGATAGGTCTTGAAGAACGCTCCGCGCCATCAACCTAAATCATTCCAACCCTGAAGTTTTTCCTCATTTTTGCCGATACTATTTACAGAACCTATTACCGCGATCACGGGGACACTCATGGCTCCCAAAGAGCTCAACGGCCTGGTGATTAAACTGGCCGCAAAACTAGATCAGATTAGGGAAGCGGATATTACGCTCGACGCCCAAGTTGTGCTTAAGGAATGCGGTCACCTTTGCAACGAAATTTTATCACTGCTCCAACCCGAGCCTCGTAGCGAAAACATTTCCGCCGTTGTGGATCCAAGCACGATCAAAACTCTGCTCGTTATCGATGACGATGAGGATACTCTACGTCTACTGCGATACCTACTCGAGCGAAAGGGAGGGTTCCGAGTCGAATGCCGGCAAAGCGCCAAAGAAGCGCTCGAGAACTTGGACCAAATTCGCCCCGAATTGATTCTCGTCGACTTGATGATGCCCCAAATGTCGGGATTCGAATTCTTACGGCGGTTGCGAACCGAAGAAAAATGGAAAAAGGTGAAGATCATGGTGGGATCTTCCCGCAGTTACGACAAAGACCGCCTTTCTGCATTGGGAGCAGGAGCCAACGACTTTATCGCCAAACCGTACAACCTAGACGAATTGGTGTTGCGCCTTCGGAACTTAGTGAGTCAACAGGGATAAAATGCTGAGTCTATCGGTTGAAGATCTTTTTTGGCCTATCACCACCGTTTTTGCTTTTTTTCTTTCTTTTTCGTTCTTTCTTACCCTAAAGCGAGCCATAGACATTCTGTTCCATCACTTCCGGACCAAACATATTAAAGAAATTGAAAGCTCGATTTTGACCTACGCAGAAACGGGCAATTCCCCTCCTTCCCTACCGCGAAATAAAGAAATCCGAAACTTGATGGTGGCACTAGGGGCTCGGTTGGGCGGGGATATTTTGGGCGCGGTGCAGCGTCTGTACGTCACACAAGGTTTTTCAAAAAAAGACCTGCGCGCCTTGTTGGGCCGCGATTTTGAAGCAAAGATGCTCGCCCTCCACCGCCAGAGAACGCTCGGCATTGCCATTCCGGAAAAATATTGGCCACGGCTGATCCGCGCAAAAAATCTCGATTTTCGCTGGGCTTTTATGGAGTATCTCATTCAGCATAAAGGACGGGCCGCCGTGCCTTGGGTGATGGGGTTTATTTCGCAACCCGAAAACCAAAAGCGGGGAGTAATCCTCCATTTACTTTGTTGTTTGGCGAAAACCTCACCTGAAACCATTTCAATCCTTTTGGAATATACAGACAATGATCTCTTGCGGGAGC
>Ga0207034_1066_pt1 | contig 18601 bp, 21 predicted proteins | sample Alteio_BWMinCont_36_FD_153269 | JGI IMG/M metagenome (GOLD analysis project Ga0207034, IMG submission 153269) | Enriched cells from forest soil in Barre Woods Harvard Forest LTER site, Petersham, Massachusetts, United States -... | ecosystem: Environmental > Terrestrial > Soil > Temperate forest >...
GTATCCTGATTCATCTATACTGTGAACACTGAAGCCCAGCAATAATTCAGCAGGGATAATGAATATCTCAACTTTGCTAGCGCATCCACGTAAAACCATAGACCAAAGTCTTGTTGCTAAGTGTCCAGCATACGTAATACATGAGGCATCTGTTTCACCATAAAGATAACCGTGATTGCTATTCCTTTTTATTGGTCGGGTACAACTAACCAGGAGATCAGAACCCTGAGCTGTCTGGTTAAATTGAAAACCATATATTTCGAAGCGATCAAACATTTTATCTAGCCATTGAATAGTTTGGCTCAGTACAGTGTCTTCCTCTTCTGCTTTGCGAGCCTTTTCACCAATAGCACTTGCTTGTCCAGCGGTAGCGGAAGTAGCTTCACTTTCAAGGTTATTAAGCCATTGGGCAAACTCGCCGCCTCTTCTTTTCCTTAGTGCATCGAGTATGGCGTGAGAAGTTTCAAAACTGCGATCAGCGGTGCTTGCAGTTTTGGCTGCCGCATTATGTTTACTGGTTAAATCCCATTTGTTGGTAAAGGAACCATGAGCGCCTGGCAGAGCTTGGTTGTTCATTTCTCTCCCTTCCTCTTCATCATTAGAGCCGTTTGTCATTTTCTATTTGTGCCTGTAGTCGATAGAAGTGTTATTTGGGCTTGAAAGCGTCTTCAATAGCAGCACGAACAACCAGCTCCTTGCTGAGTAGATTGAGACTATTTATTTCTTGTTCCAGACGCGCCCTGGTATTAGTCAATCCTAACAAAGACTGCTTTTCGTACGGGTCACTAAAGAGATTATTAGCGATCCAATATGAGAATAATTCAGGATCATCAGGCAGGCTTGCTGGTAAGCGAATATGGTTACTCGAATCACAACCTGGCATAAGACTATTGGTGAGCTTGTTGGTTAGTCTAATAATATCACTAATGAGTCTATGAGCTTGTTGCTGCAGATGTAGCAAATCTGTTACGGGCGCGTCGTCAGCCAACCATTTAACCAGTCCAACTAAGTATGGTTGATGCTCAGTAATTTCTAATAATTTGAACCTTTGTAGTCCTTGTGTTTGGATGTTAATACGTCCATCAGGCAAGTAAAAAGTTTGCTTGATCTCAGCTGTGCAACCAATGCTAAAGGCTTTGCCACTCTTTTTGTCGAGTAATAACACGCCAAATTGTCGGTCTGTCTTTAGTAAATTCTTAACCATTTGTTTATAGCGAGTTTCATAAATGTGCAAAGGCAGGTTAGCCTCGGGGAATAAAACGACCTCAGGCAAAGGAAATAAAGGAATTTCACGTACTAATACAGATGTGGGAGCAGGCATACAGAATTACTCGCAGACTCTTTAGATTTTAACTAATATAATATCGTTCTCTACCTAGAAATATTGGTATGTGTTTTATTTAATTGAAAGTACCAGGGACATTTGAATTGTGTGCTTGCATCCAGCCAACTATCCCTGAGATGACTGATTTATCACATGCATTATTTTCAAAGATTAAATGTTCAGAAGAACCAATTAAAACTAAATCTTTGTCTGTACTAGCAATTAAATTGTATATTTCCATAGTTCCTTTAGGCTTTACTAGTTTATCTTGAACGCCTTGAAAGACAATAACAGGCGTGTTTTTGATTTTGGTGGCTGCGGTTTTGTTTTGACTCATAAATTGCGCGAATTGCAGCAATTCTTTAGGAGCCAAACTCAAACGATTGAAGGGATCTGATTGCCAATCTTTTTTTAAATTTGTTTCTTTGGTGGCTTGATTAACTATTTTTGTACCAATATCAAAGGGTTTGTTCATGCCTTTTACTATGTGTAAAGCGACATCAAAATCAATCGAGGGTGCGTTATAGCGGCTGCCTGCCGGTACTGAGCAGACTAGACCACTTACTAGTTCTGGATGAATGGCTGTTAATTGGAGAGCGATGGCGCCACCCATAGATTCACCAACGAGAAAGACTGGCAGCCCTTTGTTATCTTTATCAATTATTCGTAAAACTGTGGCCAAGTCATTAAGACATTGTTGAAAATTTACTTTCTCGCCACCTTTGGAAGCCACATAACTGCCAAAACCACGTACGTGAAAAGCAATTACCATGTAGCCAGAAGGAATAATTCCCTTTGCGAAAGCATTATAAGAACGGGCATTTAATCCTAATCCATGTACACAAATTACTACGCCATGTAGAGGCTTTGTAGGGTCAATCCATACCCAGCCTGGTGGATCTAATTCTGCTGTTGTGACCAGATTCCAGGGTCCTGGTTTGACCATGCTGCGCTCGGCAGGCAAACATTGCAATATAGTAGTATCATCATTACCTTTCGCTAAGACGCTATCACCACTTTTAGCTTTTGTTTGATCGCTGTTGCCATAAACATAGCGCTCGATAGTTTGTGCTATTTCTGGGGTCAATTTTCCTTGCTTTTCAAATTCGGAAATAAGCCTGTCTTTGTTAGCTTTGCGAAAAATCCAAACTGATTTTTCATATAATGATTCGCTCAGTTGGTCTTGTCCAAGCTTTTGATCAATATCAGACATTGTTACAAGTGACCAACCGTAGCGTACGTCTTCATCACCAAAAATATTGCGCTGCAAAGTAGCCAGCCGGTCATAGCAAGGCTTGGCTGACTGGTATTGTTTTTCAACGTAATAGCACGCGCCTGCCCCTTCCAGTGCCACCATCAGTGGTTCAATAATGTCTTCGCGGGAAAGATTGTAAAGTTTGTCATAATAAGAAATAGCAAACGTGTATTGTTTAGTAGCATTCTTATATTTACACCGCTGATATAGTATTTCTGCAAGTTCTAAGTGTGTTTTGGCTAATAATAGAAAGTCATTGGTATTTTCTAATAGCGCTAAACCTTTGCGACAATAAGCCTCGGCTTTGTTGTATTCCTTAAGATAATAATTACAGGCAGCAAGGTCTGTTAGGGGTTCAGCTAGGTGTACTGGTTGTTGTCTACAACTTTCTTTTTTACTCTCTAGTATCTGAGTATACAATTGTTCCGCTTGCTTATAATCGTTTAAACGGCAATAGCAATCAGCCATTGTAGATAGCCAATGGAGTTTACATGCTGTATTTTGGGGAGAATAATCCGTGGACAATTGTTTATATAAATCGAGAGCTTCCTGGTAATGTCCTTGCCAGTATAGATTGTCCACTTGTTCAATCATTGCTAATCGTTGTGTTTCATCAAGCGAGGGATTAGTTGATGTTGTTGCAGATGTTAATAATGCGGGGTCATTAATTTGTGGAATAGAACTAGAACTTTTCGCCAAAACGAACGAGTTAAGAGTGCTAATGAAGATAAGTATAAGAAACGAAATTAGTTTTTTATATTTGTTCATTTATGGGTTCACAGCCGCAGCATTTGTAGGCGTAGTATCAGATTTGATACCAAGTAGATCAAACATCATTTGGTCTTGATCTTCGTCACAGTTTGGTGTGGTAAGAAGTTTGCTGCCAGCAAATATTGAATTTGCGCCGGCTAAGAAACATAAAGCTTGTTCCGTCACACTTAGACTTAACCTTCCTGCCGATAATCTAACACGAGCTTTTGGCATTGTAATACGTGCCGTAGCAATCATTCTGATAAAATCGAGAGCTTTTATGGCGGCCTTATTAGCTAATGGTGTACCAGCCACCGGTACAAGAGCATTAATGGGCACTGATTCTGGATGTTCGGATAAAGTAGCCAGTGTGTGAATGAGAGCAATGCGATCGTCTTCTGTTTCGCCCATGCCAACGATACCGCCACAACAAACATCTATCCCTGCTTCAGCGACGTTATGCAGAGTATTTAATCGGTCTTGGTAAGTACGAGTAGTGATGATTTTCTTATAATAATCTCTACTAGTATCTAAATTGTGATTGTAAGCAGTTAAGCCAGCTTCTTTTAGACGGTTAGCTTGGTCTAGAGTCAACATGCCAAGAGTGACGCAGACTTCCAGATCTAATTTACTCACTTCTTTGACCATAGTAAGAACATTCTCGAAATCTTGATTGTTCTTGACTTCTCGCCAGGCTGCTCCCATGCAAAAACGGCTGCTACCAGATTCTTTGGCTTGTTTAGCCGCTTGAACAACAGAAGCAACATCCATAAGAGGTTCAGGGCTTATATTTGTTGTATAGCGGGCTGATTGCGGGCAATAAGCACAGTCTTCAGGACAAGCGCCAGTTTTTATCGACAATAAAGTACATTTTTGAACATAGAGAGGATCATGAAATTTTCTATGAATTGCCGCTGCTTGAAAAACAAGCTCTAAAAGCGGAGTAAAATAAATCTGCTTTACTTCCTCTAAGGTCCAATTGTTTTTTGTTGTCGCTATACTAGAGCAGTCTGCTGAATGCGGACTAGCAAGATTAATATTGGCGGCATGAGCGTTTTGCTTGGTAGACCAATCGCCTTTGTTTGGATTGTCTGTAATTTTTACTGTCATTAGTGTTAATTAGAAATCAGTTGTGTCGAGTAATTATACCTTCAATGATTTTATAAGTGCATTTAATTGGTCCATGCCAAGTTTTAAGCAGGCGACGGAAATCCCCGACAGTCAATTTTCTTGATGGCATCATATTTTCTTGATTGGACGATTTTGTTAATACAGATGAAGTAGCCCCCAACATTTTCATTTCTTGAAAAAATTGTAGTGCGCTATTAAAACTAACTTGGCAAGGGTATTTCCGACAATCAATCGTGGCTTGTTGATTATCAATGGCTGACTTTAATTCTTTTTGGCAAGGCAATGCATTGGCTGTAAAAGGTATATTTAGTTTTAAACAAATTTCTTGCCACTCAGGAAATGATTCTGCTGCTGGAAAAGAAAAAAATAATTGGCCACCCGGTTCTAATCTATCAATTAATTGTTTTACAATAGCCGATAAATCCATAAACCAGTGGAAAGTGAAAGAAGAAGCAATGAGAGCAAAGTTTACTTTGGCAAATCTTGGATTAGCCAAATAATCTTCAATTGTGCTTTCGATAAATGTAGGCTGAGTTAAATGGTCCGCGTTTAGGTGTCTTAGTTGCTTGTCTATGTTATTACGGCATACGGTGAGCATGTTTGGTGCTGGGTCAAGAAAATAAATCTTCTCATGCAAAAATCGTTTAACTAAATATTGTGACAGCAGACCTGTTCCGCAGCCAATTTCAAGAATATTTCCTGATGTCGGAAAGGTATTTTTGCTAGCAATATATTGATCTAAACTTTGTGCAGTTTTTTTATGCGCATGCGCTACTTGCTCATAACAAAGAGCTTGTTTAGAAAAATTTGCAATAATGGGGGCGAGATTATTATTGGATGTTTCTTCAAGCTGATCTAATGACATTTTTGTTTTTAGTTTTATCGATAGGTTTAAGATCAGTGAATAGTTGCTTGCTCAGTTGCTTTTGAATCGTATTTATGCACCACTGGCTATTTGTCAAAGGAAGAGCATGTCCTGCTTTTCTATGGACAAATAATTTACTATTTGGTAATTGCTTATTTAGTCTTTTGCTGTGCTCAATGTCAACAATTTTATCATAACTTCCATGCAGTAATAATATTTGACGAATTGGTTTTAGTGTATCTAAATCAATTTCGTTAGTGTCCAAGAACACCAGATCGTCATTTAGCAACTGCCTATTAATTAATGTTGTTTGGGTAGGTTTGGATTTTTGATCACAATTAAAATAAAAATCAGCTAGTAAGCTTTCAGGATCAAGCATTAATTGCTGTTTCATCAATGCTATTTGTCTTTTACTAAATTTATAGTTCTGGCTATATTCATGAAATTGGCGAAAGCTATTAATGAGCACGAGCATATGTATTTGACTGAAATCTATGGGCGGAATGTAATGCAAACCAAAAGAATGTGCTATCACAATCTTAAAACGCGCCGAAATATTAAAAGAAAAATTTTGCTTGTTGGCCTTGAAATAACCGCGATTAAAAATATAGGGTATTACATCTGGCCTTATTTGCGGTAACCACTTATTCCAGACATTGCTGTCATAGCCCCATCCGTGGACAAAATATAGCTCAATGTTAGCTAGCATACCAATTTCTAAGCACAGTAATAAGACGTTCTATATCTAAATTACTATGAATAGCTGATAGTGACAATCTAATTCTAGCTGTGTTTTCAGGAACTGTGGGTGGTCGTATGGCCCGGGCATATATTTTATTTTCCTCGAGATACTGGCTTAGAGATAAAGCTAATTCATTATCACCCAGTAATATTGAGACAATTTGACTATTAGATTGACCAGTATTAAATCCAATTTGGTTAATTTCATCTCTCAACCGAGCTGATGTTTGAAGCAATTCTTGTCGCTGTGATACCATCTGCGGTATTATCTCAAGAGCAGCTTGAATGGAGGCGAGTACAGCAGGTGGTAATGCTGTTGTATAAATAAAACCAGCGGCATAGTTAACGAGAAAGTCTCTCATAGGTTTTGAACAGGCAATATAGGCACCGAAACTGCCGCAGCCCTTGCCAAAGGTGCCCATAATCACCGTTGTTTTTTCTGGATTGCTAACCAAGCCCATGCCATTTTTGCCGAAGACACCGGTAGCGTGCGCCTCATCAATATAAAGATGGCAATTGGTTTTTTTGGCAAGATTGCGCAAATTATCAATGCATGCTATGTCGCCATCCATACTAAAAACTGATTCTGTAACGATCCAGTTATTTTTATTAGATTCTTTATCTAACAAGCGCTTTAAATCAGCAATATTGTTGTGAGCAAAACGGGTAAAAGCTTTGTTACTTAATTGGGCGCCTAACAATATGCTGTTGTGGCATAATTTGTCACAAAAAAAGAATGCGTTTAATTTAGATAAAGCTTGCAAAACAGACAAATTAGTTTGAAAGCCAGTTGGAAAGACTAGGGCTGCTTGCGTACCTTTTAATCTGGCTATATTTGACTCTATTTGTTCGTATAGCTCTAAGTTACCGGATATTAAGCGTGATGATGGACAACCAACCCCATATTGTTCAATAGCCTTTATAGCTCGTTCTTTTAATAAGGGGTGCTGAGATAGTCCCAAATAATCATTAGAGGCAAAATTGATAAGCTTATTGCCATTAATAAGTATTTCGCTTGCCTGAAGAGCATTGATACTTTTGAGCTGGCGCAAATTTAACGCTTGCTCTTTGCGCGCCAGTAATGTCTGAATTTGCGTATTGAGAACTTCCATTTTAATTACTTAAATTATTGTCATTCCAGTAATTTTAGCTTTATCTATAATCTATAGCACTAATTTGTTTATTGAAATATCAAAGACATTAACATACTCATTTTATGCAATCACCAGTTTGGCATCCCTTCACACAGGCTAAAACAGCAGATCCGCCGTTAAAGGTGCTAAGCGGAAATGGCGTCAAACTAAAGCTTGAAGATGGTCGCAGTATAATTGATTGTATTTCAAGTTGGTGGGTAAATATTCATGGACATGGCAATTCAGAAATTGCACAAGCAATTTATGAGCAGGCGCAAGTATTAGAACATGTCATTTTTGCTGGATTTACACATGATCCAGCAGAAAATTTAGCTAGGGCTGTGCTTAAGCACTTGCCTAATAATTTACGGCATGTCTTCTTTTCGGATAATGGTACAACCGCTGTAGAAACGGCCATGAAAATGGCTTATCAATATTGGCAAAATATAGATATGCCAAATCGCTCTAAATTTATTGCTTTTGACCAGGGTTATCATGGAGAGACAGTAGGAGCTATGTCTCTTGGCAGAACAATGCCATTCTTTAATCGTTTCAAGTCATTGTTTTTTGATATTGATTTGATTCCATTTCCTGCCACATGGGATAGTGACACTACATACGGTGAAACAGAGCAACTAGCATTATTGGCTGTCAATAAACTTTTGAGTAATAATGCTCAACAATACGCCGGTATTATTGTCGAGCCACTCATACAAGGTGTGGGTGGTATGAGAATGTGTAGAATAGAATTTATGCAGGAACTTGAAAAAATTATTCGGCAAGCGGGATTACTCTTAATCTATGATGAGGTAATGACTGGATTTGGTCGCACAGGCGATTGGTTTGCTTGCCGTAAAACTAATACACAGCCTGACATTATTTGTCTTTCTAAGGGACTAACTGGTGGTTTTTTGCCGCTAGCTTTAACGATCACCACTGATGAAGTGTACCAATCATTTTATAGTGATGATTTACAAAAAGCCTTCTTCCATAGCCATTCATATATGGGCAACCCACTTGCTTGTGCGGCCGCTAATGCCTCTATGAAACTATTGGAACGTAATAGCGAGAGTTTTCTAGAAATGGAACAAATGCATCGTCAATTTAGCAAGCTGTGGCTGGCAGATATTGATTACTTGGAGAAGCATCGTACTTGTGGAACGATTGCTGCCCTTGATGTCATTACTAATGATACGGGGCATTATTTTAATTCCATAAGTTTGACTATGCGCCAAAAGTTTTTGGAGCTGGGCTTTCTCATGCGCCCGCTGGGTAATACAATTTATTTGATGCCGCCATATTGTATTAGTGCAGATGAGCTTGAATCAGCATATAGAGCTATTCGGCAAGTTGTAACTGCAATGTTTGCATCTCGTTCAAGAGTACCTGTTTTATCGCCGCCAGGCAGGACAACATGAATTCGATTAACTTGCTGTTTGCGCCTGAATTAATTTTTCTAGTTTGTTTGAGAGAAGACAGCCATTTTTTGCTCAGCAAGAGCAAGCACACTAGAAACTGATACCTGTAAAGCCGTTGCCAATCTGCTTAAGTTTTTTAGTGAAATATTGCGATAGCCTCTTTCAACATCACTAATATATGACCGGTGGAAACCACTTGCTCTTGCCAGTTCATTTTGAGAAAGACTAAGTTTATTACGTCTTTCTTGTAAGACTTCGCCAAGGGCAACAACTAATTTGTCGTGAGCAGTCATTTCTTTAGTAATCATGTTTGTAACCTGTCCAATAACTTATTTAAACCCCGCTAACCCCGTAGGCACGCTCTTTTTTAAGGCGTCCTGATAACGTGTCATACAACCATGATATCAAGAGGTATCCCAGTGTCGTGAATCCCGTAATTTGGTGATTTATCGTTCACCAAAAGAGTGAGGTCACTCTTTTCCAGACTGGGAGAGGGTTTCCAGGTTTAATGTTGGCTAAACTTGTGCTTACTTCTTATGGCAAATGGGCAAGTCGTTCTCCTGCCAACCCCTAAAACCACCCTTTAGGGATAAAACATTCTTGTAACCCATTTCTTTTAGGCTATATGTTGCTAAGGCAGAACGATAACCGCCACCGCAGTAAAGCACTAAAGGAGTGCTACGGTCAGGAAAATGCTTTTCAATATCTCTTTCAATAATGCCCCGTCCGAGATGAAAGGCGCCTTCAATATAGCCAGCCGCCCATTCATGATCTTCTCGCACATCGACCAAATTAATTGGCTCTTTAGCTGCGCGCTTGTCAATCAATTCATCAATAGAAATTTCTGTTATATGTGGTTTTATTTCAGATACTAGTTTTTCAAAAGCTGCTGAGTGTTTCATTTTTTCTGCCTAATGCTCAAATATATACTAGTATTTTAACTGCTTGTTTATGTGTATGATTCTTAGTCAACGCATGCAATAATCGACATATGGTTATGCTGTATTCTGCGTGAGGTTGTTGTGCTCTTTAAACGCAATATATCAAGAGTGAGAATGTTTGGACACGATATTCCTCAACCGACGGTATTACTTGATTTTCTTGGCTTCGAAGAGCATGTACGACAAATTAGAGAAAAGCGAGGCACTAATATATGGCCTGGTTGGTATGATCATGCTGCTTATTACGTAAATGATTTGCCACCTGAGAAGCTTTATGGACATAATCACGAAGTTACAATTCCGGCTTATGTAAGCGCTCCTGATTATGAACTTGAACTGGCTTGCTTTGTAATTGAGCCTGGCTTAATAAAGAGCTTTGAACAAGCTTTGGACTTTTTTCGCAACTCTTGCTTGCTTACTATTCTCAATGACTGGTCTGCGCGCGATATTCAATTGAAAGATATGCTTGGATTAGGTCCAGCGCACAGTAAATCTATTATTGGTAAAAGTATTGGACCTAAGTTCATATCGGGCTCTGAGTTAACTCTAGATGAAGACGGTGTTTTTGATTTAGCTATGAAAATAAAAGTTAATGGTAAGGAGAGGTTATCCTCAAACTATAATTCTATTTATTATCAACATCCAGAGACAGCTAAACGCCAGGCCTGGAGCTTCCCTAAGTTAATGCATTTTTTAGGTCAAGCGAATATTGCTTTGCAGCCTGGTTACGTACTTGGCTCTGGCACCGTAGGTAGTGGCTGTATTGCCGAATTTATGGCCAAAATAGATCCTGCTACTGGCAAAGAAGTTGAACCGGCACGCTATCCCTGGCTAAAGGATGGCGATACAATACAATTTGAAGTGGAAAAACTTGGACTATTGGAAAACAAAGTCAAAATATCGGAAACGAATAAGTAGTTTGTAAATAAGAGTCACTAATGAAACAGTTTTCTATCCAGTATCTCATAGCGACTTTACTCGGTGCATTGATATTGATTGGTCTGCGTTGTTTTTCCGGTCATCCGCACACTACAAATGATTTTATTAATGTATTAGTGGATTGTTCTGAGACCAGTGGATTTTTAGTTGGTTATATTTTTGTGCTTGTTGGTATTGTTGGCTGTAAAAATAGTGATGGCAGGAAGAGGTTTGTAGTAGGGCTGCTGGGCTGCATCGTATCGTTAGGAATCCCACAAATAGTAGAAAGCTGTTTAAGAGGATTATTTCATTTCTCCGTTACGTGGGATGAAGGACCGGCTTCAGACATTGGTAAGCTCTGTATCTGGATTACATTGCCCGTTTTGTTAATCACTTGGTTTAGACTGCGCCAGACTAAACCTAAATTGCCTTCAGCTTGAAGAGAAAATTTGCCCTTGGAGGGATTCGGACCCTCAATCCCTTACGGGCACCGCATTTTAAGTGCGGCTCGTATACCAGTTCCGACACAAGGGCATAAAGACTATCTATTTTACAGGCTCAATGGCTCACGTCAATTTATAAAAAGTGTTTGATTCAAACAAGTAAAGATATTCTTTCTATGCCCCAGATGCTAAGGTGTCATTTCGTCTCGTTTTGTCTTATTTGTTTTAAATAACTAGAATCTTGCGATATTTAGAAATTACAATGCTCAATATACTGATCGCAACTAAGGATTAGATATGGCAAGTATCGTATTCCCGCCAGCATTTTTTGTCACTGCTACAGACACTGAAGTCGGAAAAACTTTCGTCTCGACAATATTGACGTTAGGTTTGAAAGGTGGTTATTGGAAGCCTATTCGTACGGGTTTTCCTGGTACCGATACCGAATGGGTTCGTGAGAATAGCGGGCTAAGTAGCGATCATTTTTTTGATGAGAGCTATCTCTTTGCTCCTCACATCTCTCCTCATGAAGCCGCACGAATGGAGGGGATAACTATAAATCTTAATAGGATTATTATTCCTGAATATAAACCACTTCCTCATCTGATAGTTGAAGGGGCTGGTGGTGTAATGGTACCGATAAACGAAAAACAAACAATCTTGGATCTTATATTGCATCTAGGACTTCCAGTTATTGTTATTGCACGCAGCGGACTAGGAACTATAAATCACACTGTTTTAACGGTAGAGAAGCTACGTCAACATTCAATTTCTATCTTGGGTGTAGTAATGAATGGGCTTAAGCATGCTAGCAACCGTCAAGCGATCGAGCATTATGCCCAAGTGCCCGTAATAGCAGAAGTAGAACCACTTGCTAATGTCACGCCTGAAACATTGCAAGAAGCCTTTCATAAGTGTTTTGAGCACGTTGATATTAGCAAGCCTGAACTTGAATTAGTTAATATTTGAACGTAAGTATTGCTATGGCAAATATAAAGGCGCTGTTTAAGTTTATTGATATATTTGTATGATTTTATGAACACAATTTAGTAAGACTGTACAATTTACTGTTATGTAGACGCCTAATACAAGGCAAGCGACAAGCAGCTCAGCTATCAGAACAGTTTGTCGTTGTGTAAGCATAGTTAGGGCACCAAACCTATTGGTAATATAGAAAATGATTGTGAGGCCAAAATACAAATTCCAAAATCCAAGAAATGTTCTATTTTTATGTCAGGGACTAGAGTTAGAATAAATTTCCTGACTCCAAATTGATCTTAATCTTTTTAGGGTAATTTGATGCCACTACGGGTGGTGCAATCATAGGTGAAAGCGTTGGACAAAAAAAAGACAATGATTCTTGTTGAAAATCGTAATTGTCAATCGGAGCTACGGTCGGCAATAATTATTGTAGACCAATAAATCAGTCGTATGGTCGACCAGTGCAATAGTCAAATAGTAATCTATTCAACAGATTGGATGTTCGTACATATCAAGAGACAAATGTAATTAACTATTATTCTTAGCCTTTCAATTCATCGCCAAATCTTATAGTGAATGTATCCGGCGGATTTTCGTATTTAACCAGCCCGCCTTCGGAATTCAGGCTATTTAAAAATTGGTATACAGCGTGTAGATTCACTGTGACTGGTGATCCATCGTTGCTTTTGATACTGATGTTTAAAATGATGAATTGACCGCCTTCGGTTAATTTACCTATTATCGGAGAGCGGGCGGTGTTGAGAGCAGCAATTGGATTAGCTGCTTCAATTTCCTCGCTGCCAGTTACTTCTCCTAGCCCTGTTGACATTGCTGTCCAAGTAATTTGATAACTCATTTGCTTTGCCTTTCAGGTGCCTATGATCGAAGGATAGCATAGAGACGAAAAGAGGCATTTGGAGGCTTATGGCGCCTAGGAGTAAAAGCCCATAAAATCAGGCTTTCCGAACAAATGAAACATAATATACATTATCAGACTGATATAAGAGCATTCATTTAGCTTGCACGGTTTGCTCAGATTGCTTTACGTCCAAGCGCATTTCTTTTGTGGGAGTAAATCCGAGACTTGTGTATAAGGGATGTCCATCATCATTAGCTTGTAAAGTAACGCGCTCAATACCTCTATTGCGGCACCAGTCGATGATTGCCTCCATCAGGCGGCGGTCAAGACCCTGTTGTTTGTAGTCCGGCTCAGTATAAACTTGCACAATAACGGCTTCATTGCAACCGTTAGGGTTGGTTGTATTGGGAAGCAGCCGGCGAGTAATTAACCCCACTGTAGCGACCGGAGATCCATTGCACTCAAGCAACCAACCAAAGTATGTATTCTTTTCTAGCAACTCTTTATAAGCTGCCTCAGTGGATTTACGGAAAGTCTCTTTGTGTTGAGGTTCAATAATATCCGCGTAAAGGGTAGTTCTTTGTCCAGCTAATAAGGAAGCATCGCTAACGGTTGCTTGTCGTATTGTGTACTGGTCGACCATTTGAATAGTCAACTTGTGTTCCTCTATCTTGTTTTTGCGATCTGAATTATAACCAATAAATCAGTTATCAGTCACTGTACAACAAAGCATTGTTAAAGTTTATCGACAATACGTAAAGAGGACATATAGACAATCAAACAGGTGCATCATATGACTGTTGGGAACTTGAATCAGTCTTTTGCTGCTTCTTGCAAGTGTGTGCACATAGTGTCAAACTCTGCCCATATCTCGGCTGGCGTCTGCTTTGGCGCTTCCGTAGCTATTTTAAGACCACGAGTAATTAACTCATCAGCTTTACCTAAAGCAGTTTGCGACGGAGGAATATTCTCTGACTCTTCTTCTATCAATACCATTTTGCTACTGTTATGTCTTATTGGCAATCTCTGAAACAATATGCATACGATTTTATACCCAATTAAGCCATTTATTGGTCAAATAAAAGCGCTAAGGCATTTACTTTTGAAAAGTCAATTTTTGGTTTTCTATTTATTTATCCGGTGGAAATAATTGTTTCCGGTACATACCATTTGTGCCGGATTCTCCTAACGAGAGGCTAAATAAATAAGAGCGGGTCCAAAATTCTGGGCTCGGCAAAACTGGCATACCCAGAGGCTTAGATCCGTTACAGCGTGCCCAAGTTAAATGGGGGAAGTAATTGCTACGGAAGTAATGACTATCTGGGCTTGGGTCCATAACTTTCAGGCTCATCAGTTTTTCGTATACTGCTAATTGCAATGCCATAAGTGGTTCTTCTTTATTAACTGCTAAGCCCAGCCAATATTTACCAATATGGTCATTGCGTCCCGGCCATATATGTATGTGATCAAACTTTACAGCTAAAGGCTTTGATTGCAGAGAGGCTACAGAGGACCAGACTTCTTCGATGCGGCTGGGTGCAGTATCAAATTGACAAAGTGTGATATGCGGCGACGCATTATCACCTAATAAATATTCCTCAGCTTGCACTGAAAAATTGCTTTGGGCTAATTTTATGCACTGATCAATTAATTGCTTATCTTGGGGAAACAAGGCAATATTGAAAGTTTGCATAAGAATATCATCGCTGCTGAGAGAGCTTCTAGAGCTCACCATTGTTCTATAAGAAGAATCCGAATCTGGTTACAGTCGAAGGAACCAACGGAGTATTTCTGTTATTCGGCTCCTTATTTGCAATTATTTGTTGTGGCATTGGCTGCGTGTCTTGATTTAGCTTTTTCGCCATAAGCTGTTCATGTGTACATTCATTTACACGCCAGGCTATCTTTAGTCGTCTCATCAAACGAATAGTTAGCCATGATAAATCTATTTCCCAAGGCAGCATGCCGGTCTTGGCTGAGCCTGGGCTAGCATGGTGATTATTATGCCAACCTTCGCCCATAGCTAAGATACCAACCCACCAAACGTTGACACTTTCGTCCCCAGTAGCATAGATTTTATAACCAAGCTTCGGTATATGACAAACCACATTAAGCATAAGCGGAATTTGAAGCACAGCAAATCCTGCTAGCAGACTAGCCAATGCCGGTACCCAACCAAAGCAAACAAGAATTAAAAGTCTAAAGGAAAGGGCAAGAAAGAATGTTAAAAAATGAGCTCTGGCCCAAACGCCATCTTGTTCCAAAAATCTATAAACAGGATCTTTAACTAGATCTTTTGATTGCAAGGCAGGATTAACATGCTCAGCGTAGGCTTTTTTGGTTAGCCAACCAAAATGCGCATTGTAGAGGCTAAATTTAGGTGAATGAGGATCCAGCTCCGTATCGGAATAACGGTGGTGTGCCCGATGGATAGTCGCCCACCAAATTGGCGACCCTTCAAAAGCGAGGTAGCCAGCTAATACAAAGAAATATTCAACTATTTTAGGGCAAGAAAATGAGCGGTGTGAAATCAAGCGATGATAACCGACCGTTACACCAAGAGCATGCCACATATAGCAAATTAGAAAAACTGTAATAAATTCGATCATAATTGTGGACCTCAGTTGAAAGTTTTATCTTGGCTTTTATTCCTGTTGGTCAACGGTATAGGGCTGCTTCTGGTCTTCCTCTGCGAATATCTTGACTTTGATCATCTTGGCTGACAAATTTATCAACCCATTTTTCAGACATAAGAAAATCTAAAAACTCTTCAAGTGTCTGCGGAACTTCGGCAAATTGTAGTATTCGTCGGCCATCATTATCTGGTCCAGGGTATTGGCTCCAGGCAAGGCGGTCAATTTCCATGCCTTTGCGATTATAGAAGTTTAGCAAGGCAAGTCCAACTTCTCTTGAAACTGTTGCCTTATCTTTTACTTGCCAGTCTCTAAGTATTGTACGTCCAATTCCAATTAGATAATAGGCTCGCTCCTTTTCAAATTTAGGTTCATCAATAAAGTAAGCCCAAGTAGTTTCGTCAGCATTGTCAACATAAGGTTCGCAACGGATTTGAAACAAACGTCCTGAACTGGAGGTTACTGATGTCGGTCCAAAACCTGAATTCATCAAATGGATTTCTAATACGCGAAATATATGGGCGTTAAAGCTAATACCCTTCTTGTCAGCCTGCAATTGAAGTCGCTTTCTATACTCATCAGGGATGCGGATGCTAATATTGGCAGTCTTTTCACCCATTTGTAGTTACCTAAATACAATTTGTACTCAAACCACTATAGCACTATTTGTAGGGGCTTGGATTAATTGTTATAAGAAGAATTCTATCTTTAGACAGTATTGAAAGATATATGCAGTTAAACTATAATTGTGCGCAAATAAAGAAAGTCCAGGAGAGGAATTATGCCAGCAGATTATTTGGTAATTAGCACCAGTCTTAACCCGGGCAGCAATAGCCGTATTATGGCGCAAAGAGCATATGAATTAATTAAAAAGCAGGAAAAATCGGAATATTTGGACCTGCGTGAATATCCATTGCCTGTTTGTGATGGAGATGCTGCCTATGAAGATCCGAATGTGGCTAAACTAAGTAATAAAATAAAAGCAGCCAAATTGGTATTATTGGCGGTGCCCATTTATAATTATTCTTTTTCGGCGGCGGCAAAAAACCTGGTTGAGTTAACAGGGCAAGCCTGGAATGACAAAACAGTTGGCTTTCTTTGTGCTGCGGGTGGCAAATCTAGCTATATGTCAATTATTAGTCTGGCTAATAGTTTGATGTTTGACTTTCGCTGTGTTATTAATCCAAGATTTGTGTATGCGGATGGTTCTGCTTTTAAAAACGACGCTCTTTACGATGCTGAAATTGAAAAACGGATTGAGGAACTAGTCAAAAGTTCAATTGCATTGGCTGGTTCTAGTACCGTGCTTTCGTAAGAATAGCTTCCCTTTTCCAACACTAATATTAATAGGAATCTTTTCCTTGCACATAGGGCATTCTTGCTCTGACCAGGAGTCCATAGTTATATTGATTAACGCGTGAATTGGTGCGTTACCAATGTCTTCTGGCTTGATTCCACCTCTATTACAAAGAGCGCTTAGCCCAACAATTTTGCCGCCCAAAGCTCGCACAGCCTCAATACATTTACGAGCGGAACCACCTGTAGTTAGAACATCTTCTACTACAAGTACATGTTTATTTGGAATATATTGATCATAACCGCGCTTTATCACTAGCTTTTTGTTCTCTCCTTCACCTTCTTTCTCTGCATAAAGTGAGAGGGTTTCACCGGACTTTCGTTTATCATTGAGATGATATGCAACCCATTGTGATAGGACAACACCACCTATGATAGGTCCAATGACCACATCTATTTCATTTGCGTCATATTGATCGGCCAGCAGCTTACATAGCTGAGAAGTCTCTTTAGTATGCATATATAGAGCGTCTTTATTTATGTAAGAATTTCCATGTCGTTCTGATGTGTAAACAATGTGACTATCGGTGATTACTGCACCAATATCGCTAAGCTTTTGCATAACCGCGCTTTTATCCATCTTTTTTTCTCCACATAAATCAATAGATAAGCGTACGAAAAAATCAGTGCATACGCTCATAAAACTTGATTAATAATGGCAATTTGAAGCATTGTTGAGTGAATTGGACAAATTGCAATAAATCAATTAAGTACTGGACAGCTTGTAACCAAGCTTAGGAACGTTTTGTATATAAGACATACTTTCACTCACTTGCCCATCAATTTTTTTGCGTAATCTCTTTAAACAAGTTCGCACCGCATCTGGTGTCGCTTCACTATCCGAGTGCCAAACTCTTTCTAGAAGCGCTTCACTGCTGAATATTTCATCAGGGTGACGCATGAAAAATTCCATTAAAGTAAATTCTTTTGGTAATAATTGAATATGTTCATTATTCTTAGTCAGGGTATGTTTGATGGTGTCCAATGTCAGGTCTTTAATTTGAATAGTATTAGGCAGGGTGTTATGCGGTCTGCGCAATAAAGCCCTAATGCGTGCAGACAATTCTTTCACACTAAATGGCTTGGTTAAATAATCATCTGCTCCAGAATCTAAACCTAATTCTTTGTCTGTTTCAGCACCTTTAGCTGTGAGCATGATTACAGGTGTTGTACCACCATTGGCTCTATGCTCTTTGCAAATATCCAGGCCGGTTCTGCCCGGCAAAGTCCAATCTAGAATAGCCAGGTCATATTTACCATATTGCAGATAATCGAGCCCTTCTTGCCCATCAGTCAGATGCTCAATTGAATGGCGTTCACAAACGAGCCACTCTAGCACCATTTCTGCTAGTCCTTGATCATCTTCTACAAACAATATTTTGGCCATATAAAAACCGCAAGCGTGGAATTATTTGGACTTTTGTTCTAGTAATGGGCAAAGGTTATATACCCAGCTCGGGAAGCAACCAGACCCTTTGCAACTGCTAAGATAAAAATCTAAGGTAAATTGTCCCGCAGTTGAGACTGTCCCATCGATGTATCAAACCGAAAGGCTGCAGGATTTTTTGAAAGCCTAGTCTTCGCCTTGGGCTTTTGTGTAACCAGGTTTGCCATCAAATTCTTGTAGCTTTTCTAAGTGTACCCAGCGGTATTGGCTGCCGACTTTTTGTACTAGGTCTTTTATAGTCTCGTCAGTCACTTCTTCTTTTGCATCAATGCTTACAAAGCGGCAAAACCAGTGATCAACGCAATCTGTCATTGCACCCATAGAAGGATAAACTTTAGTGCCGCGATTGGAGATCATTTTTAACTTTAACTTGCTTCCAGCGACTATTTTTTCTAGATTCGGTCCG
>Ga0207034_1067_pt1 | contig 18390 bp, 19 predicted proteins | sample Alteio_BWMinCont_36_FD_153269 | JGI IMG/M metagenome (GOLD analysis project Ga0207034, IMG submission 153269) | Enriched cells from forest soil in Barre Woods Harvard Forest LTER site, Petersham, Massachusetts, United States -... | ecosystem: Environmental > Terrestrial > Soil > Temperate forest >...
TTTGATTACGCCCGTAAAAATAACCCTGATCTTTTGAAATTGATCCGTGAAAAGCGTAAACTTGAGCCGGATGTCGAAAAGGGCATAACTGAACTGGTGACGGCGTATGTCCAGGACATTGTAGCCAAACGCAACAAAACAGCGACGGATAAATTTGATGATTATGTGGATGAGCCCGTAGCAGCTAAGAAGTGAGAGAATATTGGCCAAATTCAAAAATAATTTTCGCTGTGTTATTTTAAGCCCCAAGAATCTGATTTTTGAAAATGAGGTCAACAGTCTTTATATCATCGGGGACCGTACGGAATATGAACTTTTGGCGTACCATTACCCGTTGATAGGCCTGGTGCAGCAAGGCGATATCATCATTGATTGGAAGCGCAAGCTGCCTGTGCGTTCAGGGATCCTGCGTTTTTTCGCGAATGAGTGCACCATTTTAGTGGAAGAAGCGGATGCTACAATGGCGGCGGCCAAAAAACCGATGGAACAGCCAGCTAAACATTAGAGAAAGACAATTTGAGAAAGTAATTCTATGGTAGCCGAAACGTTTATAATTTTAACGATCATGTTCATCGCTGTGATGGGGCCTTCCATCGTTATTGCCGTACTGGGTTACGCGGTCATTAAGGCATTAGGCCGTAACCCTTCAGCTGCGTCAAAGATATTTGTGGGTATGGCGATCATGCTGGTCTTTGTGGAAGCTATTTCCATTGTGGCCATCCTGATCGTATTCCAGTTGTTCGGGAAGGGGCAGCATTGATGGGTTTTAAACATTGGTTCCAAGGTCTGGAGATGATCTTTATGTTCTTAGTGGTCGTGGCCTTGCCTTGTTTTTTTGTAGGCTTATGGGGATCGAAGATGGTCAATGACCTGGGCAATCATCCTTCTCAAAGCGCCCGGATACAGGCCTCGGCCGGATGGAAGATCCTCTTAGTGGAAATAGTTTCGTTCACGTTATTGATAAGTTTGTATATGTTCTTATATAATCTCCAAAATGAATGATGGAATTTTAAAGAAGGCCGTTTATCTAATATGGAAATTAAGGAATCGGCACAACCTAATCAATGTGAAAGAATGATGGAATTTTAAAGAAGGAGTTTTTTATGGAGTGGAATGAGATTATTCAATTCTTGATTTTGACGGTGATCGTATCCGGCGGGATCATTTTTGCCCTTTACATGGTCTTGATCAAGACCGTGGACGGGGCCAAACAGCGCCTGGACCGTGATGCCGAGGCCGCCCGTCAGAGGGAAGGCGAATTGAACCAGAAGATCAAAGAAGCGGACGCTGAATTGCAAAAGCGTACCAAAGAACTGGACATCATGGAAAAGAAAATGCGCCAGGAATTGGAAGAGCAGATCATCAAGCAGAAAGACGAGATGATCAATAAAGCCCGTACCGAGGCGGAAGAGATCATCACCAAGGCCCAGAACGCGCGTGAACAGATCCGCCGTGAAGTTGAAAAGACGATGGAAATAAAGATCGTTGACTACGCCGCGGGGATCACTACTGAGATATTGAGCGTCAAGGTCAAAGAAGTTTTGGACAAGCATTTGATCTCCGAATTCATTGAGAATTTAAAGAAGGTGGACATGAGCCGTATCGGTGTGGACATAAAGGTCGCGGATGTGATCTCCGCCACACCTGTGCCTGAAACATTGCTGACGGAGATCTCAAAGGTCTTTAAAGATAAACTTTCCCGTGATATTAAATTGAACCCTAAGATCGACCCCAAGGTGACGGGAGGGGTTGTCTTGATGTTTGAAAGCCTGCAGTTAGACGGCAGTTTACAAAATTCACTTAGAGAATCAGCTAACGTTCTAAAGCAGCAGATCGAAAAACAGTACTCAAGCTGAGTGAAACATGGGCAAAGCCAGTAAGGTCAAGGTTGAGGTCGGTGAAGTCCGCGAACTGGTGGACCTGATAGGGGTCCTTAAAGACGTTGCGGACATGAAATACCATGCCATGTCAGCCCAGCGGGTGAAATTCAACCGTTTTAACGAATCGTTCACAGAATTTTTTAGCTTGGTCGGTTTCTCCCAGGTTAAACATCCTTTAGTTTCTAACAGCAATCCCAATTCAGTTATCCTCGTGATCACCACTGAGCGCGGGTTCATCGGAGACCTTAACAGCCGCGTCATCGCGCGTGCCCTTGAGGAAAAGGAAAAAAATCCTCAAGCCCAGTTCGTGGTGGTCGGGAAAAAAGGTGTCATGAAGCTCGAAGGCATGGGGCACAAAATACTGAAAGGTTATGAAGATGTCGAGGACCGCGGTTTTTATGAAGTGGCGGTGGACATCAAGACATATTTGGTCAAAGAAGTGATGGAAAATAGGATGGGGAAGGTCACCTTGGTCTACCCATGGCCTAAGGATTATACGACGACCAAGCCGCGCGCGGTCAAATTACTGCCCTGCGAGGACCTATTGCCCAAGCAGGCCCAGACCGTCGAGAAATTCCGCCAGGTCATTGAAGAGTCCGACCCTTTGGACATGACAGGGTATTTGGCGGACCTGTGGCTGTCATCCAAGATCTATGAGATCTTCTTTGATACCAATTTAGCCGCGGCCTCGGCGCAGACCCAGCAGTTGGATAGCAGCCTGGGCAAAATGCGCAAAGAGCGGGATGCTGTCAAATTAAGGTACCGCAAAGCCAAGCGCGGGGACATTGATAAAAGTTTGCGTGAAGTTTTCTCAGCCAGGATGATGGTGGCTAAATAGGAGTTGAGCTATGGAAAAAAAGGAAGAATCAGCTAAGCCGAAAGCAGTAGTGGCAGAAGCGCCGATCGTGTGGCCTCCGGGCGTTGTACCCAATACCGGCCGTGTGGCGGCTGTTCAGGGGCCTGTCGTGGACGTGCGATTTCCCGAGGACGAAGAAGCCCCGGCGGTGTATGACTGCATCATCACACATACCTATGATGGCAAAAAGATAACCTTGCAAACGTCCGAACATATAGGCCCTGGCCTGGTGCGCTGCAGTTCTTTTAATGAAACTTTGAATTTACAATTAGGTGCGCCGTGCACGAATACCAAGCGCCCGACGGCCATTCCCATCGGGGACGGATGTTTCGGCCGCGTCATGGACGCCTCCGGCCGTCCTTTGGATGAGTCAGGGCCCTATGACTGCCCGGAAACGGTCCCTATCCGTAAACCGGCCATTCAGGTCAATTTCGACCTTAAGAAAAAGGGACGTGAGATCCCCGAACTTTTGGAAACAGGTATTAAATACATCGACTTGCTGTATCCGATGATCAAGGGGAGCAAGACAGGGGTTCTCGGGGGTGCCGGCTGCGGGAAGACCGTTGTTATTCTGGAACTTATCAATAATATCGTCAAGGCCCACGGCGGTGCGTGCGTGTTCACCGGGATCGGGGAGCGCATCCGTGAGGGCAATGAGTTGTACTATGAATTGGAAGAAAGCCATTTGTTGCCCAAGGTTATGTTGGCCTTTGGCCAGATGGACCAGCCGCCCGGTGCCCGCGCGGAAGTTGTCAATGCAGGTCTTACCATGGCGGAATATTTGCTGGCCAAGAATAAAGACGTGATCTTGTTCATGGATAATCTGTACCGCTTCATCCAGGGAGGCCAGGAAGTTTCAACGCTGCTGGGCCGTGTCCCTGCGGAAACTGGTTATCAGCCGACGCTGGCATCCGAGGTCAATACTGTCCAGGAACGTATCAGGTCGGTCGAAGGCGGGGGTTCCATTACCGCCATGCAGGCCGTATACGTGCCCGCGGACGATATGACAGACCCCGCGGTCGTGTCTATTTTCGCGACGCTCGACGGTGTCGTGGTGCTTTCCCGCGACCTGGTCCAGCGCGGTATGTACCCGGCCATCGATCCTTTGCAGAGTTCATGTACCAACCTTGATACCAACGTGGTGGGCCGCCGCCATTATGAAGTTTCCCAGCAGGTCATCCAGCATTTCAACAAGCATAATTCATTGAAGCGTATCGTGGCGGTCATCGGTTTGGAGGAGTTGAGCAAGGATGACCAGAAGATCTACAAGCGGGCGGAAAAAATGTACAATTTCATGACCCAGCCTTTCACGGTATCCGAAGTTTTCACCGGGAAAAAAGGCGAGTATGTCCCTCTGGAAGACAATCTTCTCGGTTGTGAAAGGATTTTGCGCGGGGATTATGATCACATGGAAGCGCAGGATTTCTACATGATCGGCAAATCCCCCAGGATTTAGTGTCATTGCGAGCGCAGCGAAGCAATCTTTAAAAGAATAACCTATCATATGGATTCTTATGTACAAACCGGTCGCCAACAAAATTCTCGTCGATGTCTTGGTCAAATCAGGGCTTATCACTGCCGAAGATGCCGCTGATTACGTCGAATCCGCCAAGAAGGAACAAAAGAACCTCAACAGTTACCTGATCCGCCAGGGGATCCTGACCGACCGTGAGATCGTTGAGGCCCTGTCCAAAGAATTAAGTTTGCCCATCCTGGACCTGAAAGAAAAAGAGATCCCGCAAACCGTCATTGACCGCGTCCCGGTCAAGTTCGCCTCCTTTTACAAGTTCATGCCTGTCGGTATTGAAGGCAATACGCTCACCCTGGCCATAGCCTCACCGCTGGACGTGCGGATGGCGGATGATATCAGGGTGCATTTAGGCCTTGAGCCCCTGGAGGTCCTGGCGCTTCGGGGTGATATCGATGAGGCCTTGAAAAAATATTACGGTCTGGCCTCCGACACCATCGACCGCATCCTGACCCGTGACCCGAGCAAACGGAAGTCCGACGGCAATCAGGAGGCGTGGGTCGAAGACATCGAGAAAAAGAGCGAAGACCCCTCGGTGGCGAAGCTTGTCAACCAGATCATCCTGGAAGCCTATCAGAAAAGGGCCACGGACATCCATTTCGAACCTTACCGCGACAAGATGCGCCTGCGTTACCGCATCGACGGGATATTGATGGACGCCAATTTACCGCCGGAAGCCCGTCACTTCCTGTTACCGATGCTTTCGCGCATCAAGATCATGTCTAATTTAAGCATCACGGAAAAACGGCTGCCGCAGGACGGCAGTGCTGTCGTGCGTACCAAGGACCAGGACCTGGACCTGCGTATCTCCACCATGCCGGCTTTGCGCGGGGAGAGCATGGTCATCCGTATCCTTCCGACCAAGTCCATGCGTACCCGCCTGGAAGACCTGGGGCTCAATGAGGCCAATGCCCGTAAATTCAGGCAATTGATCCAGTCTTCTCACGGCATCATTTTTGTCACAGGACCCACCGGCAGCGGTAAGACCACGACGCTGTATGCTTGTTTGCATGAATTGAACCGTGATGACCAGAAAATAATCACCATTGAGGACCCCATTGAATACGAGATGGAGGGCGTCACCCAGATCGCGATCAGCCCTAAATTGAATTTCAGTTTCGCGGAAGGGTTAAGGAGCATCTTGCGCCATGATCCGGACATCATCATGGTCGGCGAGGTGCGCGACCTGGACACCGCGGAAATAGCCATCCGCACGGCCCTGACCGGTCATCTGGTGTTTTCCACCCTGCACACCAATGACGCGGCCAGCGGTATCTCTCGCCTGATCGACATGGGGGTGGAGCCTTACCTGGTGGCTTCTTCGGTCGAGGCTTTCGTCGCCCAGCGCCTGATCCGTTTGATCTGTCCCCAATGCAAAGAAGAAGACAAGCAAGTCCCCGATACGGTCCGCCGGGAAATGTCACGTTCGCTCAGGATACCGCCGGAGCAGGTCAAGGTTTATCATGGCAGGGGTTGTGAGATGTGCAATAAGACCGGTTATTACGGCCGTACGGCGATCTATGAGATCCTCCAGATGGACGAGACGATACGGGGGATGTTGACAGCCAAGCCCAGCACAGAGCATGTCAAACATACGGCCATGAAGAACGGCATGGCCACCTTAAGGCAAAACGGCTGGCAATGTGTTGCCGCGGGGATAACCACGGTTCCTGAAGTCCTGTACGTGACATCCAAAGATGATTGGTCAGCCCTGCCCTCTGAAGACTTATTCACCAGTGCGTTGTAAAAATAGACTGATCTACTATGCCTTCCTATATTTATAAAGCCAAAAAAGACGCTACTAATGCGATTACCGGTCAGATCAATGCGCAGAATGAGGAAGATGCTTTGGAAATGATCCATCAATTGGGCCTTATCCCGGTGTCTATCGAAGAGAGCAACGCGGAGGGGGTTTTATACAGCAATATCCGCGAGGTCAGGGTCAAGGGCAAGGAATTGTATCTTTTCAGCAAACAATTGGCCAATCTCCTTAAATCCGGCGTGACTTTGCTGAAGGCTTTGGAAGTCCTGGCCCAGCAAACCAAAAGCGTTTATTTTGCCAGGGTCCTGGATGAGGTTTCCGTCGGTGTCAAAAGCGGCCGTTCTTTTTCAACCTGCCTTTCGGATTATCCGGCCATTTTTTCGCCGTTGTTCGTGGCCATGGTGCGCGCAGGCGAGGAGATGGGCAAGTTGCGCCAGATGCTCAATAGCGTCGCGGACTTCCTTAAAGCCCAGGAAGAATTTTCATCGAAAGTGCGCAGCGCCATGGTGTACCCCGTGTTCATGCTGGTCATCGGAACGGCGACCGTCATTTTTATTTTGACCTTTGTGATGCCTAAAATGTCCGTGATCTTTACGGATGCGGGGCAGAATTTACCGCTGCCCACCAGGATCGTCATGGGCATCAGTCATTTTTTAAAGGGCTACGGTATTGCTGCGCTGGTCCTGGGGGCGCTGGGGTTTTTGGCCTTCAACCGCTGGCGGGCCACTGTCCAGGGTTCGATCGTCATCGGCCAGTTCCTGTTGAACCTTCCCTGGGCCAGGCCTTTTGTTCTAAAAGTGGACCTGGCGCGTTTTACCAGGACCATGTCCTTATTACTGGAAAGCGGCCTGACGATCATCCGTTCCATCGAAATGGCCGTCCCGACGGTGCACAATCCCCAGTTGAAGATGGACTTGCTCCTTTGCGTCCAACATTTGGCCGCGGGGGAGAATTTAGGCAAGTGCCTGGCTAAGTCAAATTTGATACCGCCGATGATGGTGCAGTTGATCACGGTGGGAGAGGAATCGGGGAACCTGCAGGAATCTTTAAGGGACATTGCTGAGAGTTATGAGGCGGACATCAATGAAACCACTAAATTGATCACAACGGTCTTGGAGCCGCTGATGATCCTGGCGGTGGGCGCGGTGGTGGGGTTGATCGTATTCGCCATGCTGCTGCCGATCTTCTCAATGGACCTCATGGCCCGTTAACGTGAAATATTTTCTTTTAACAGTCCTTTTGTTTTTTGTCATGATAGGCCGGGCTTCGGCCATTGATGATTCCTTCGAGCCGCCGGGCTGGTTCAAGGCGGAGGGGGACCATTTTGTGGTCCTTTATCCGTTGAGCGAGGACGAGGATACGGCCCAGGGCATCTTGAACCATGCGGAAGATTATTACAATGACATCGCGGATGACATTGGTTACTCGCGTTATCATAATTTTTGGACCTGGAACAACCGTGTCAAGATCATCCTTTTTGAGGACCATGGGTCTTATGTCCGGCAAACAGGCCAGCCGCCATGGTCGCAGGGGTTCGCGTCCATTTATTCGGAATTGTTCAGATCGCGTATCATTGTCAGTTATAAGGACCAGCCGAATTTCATAGAGGTGATCCTTCCTCATGAAATAACGCATTTGATCCTGCATGATTTCATCGGTTTTGACCGTCCGATCCCGCGGTTCTTTGACGAGGGGGTCGCACAGCTTGAGCAAAAAGATGACAGCTTAAGCCACATGGATGTCATGGCCCGGCTGATCACAGGGGGAAATATCATCCCTTTGCAGGACCTGCTGACGTATGACCTTCAGGCCCATAAGAATGACGCGAAGTCTGTTTCGATTTTTTATGTAGAAAGTCTTTACATTGTCGACTTTTTGATTAAAACTTATGGTAAGGACGCTTTTAAGGAAATGTGCCGTCATTTAAGGGACGGGGACACCTTTGAGCAGGCTTTGAAGTCTTCCTATTACCCGACTTTAGACTCCATGCAGACATTGCAGGAAAAATGGGAAGATTACGCCAAACAGTATTTATAATATCATTGCGACGAAGCAATCTTTTTAAAAAAGGATAATGTCATGAAAATGAAAATAAAGCCGTCAATGTCCGGATTCACCCTGGTTGAGATCATGCTGGTCGTTATTATTATCGGTGCTTTGGCCGCGATGATCATCCCGCGCCTTGCCGGACGGGGGGAAGAGGCCAAGGTCAAGGTGGCCAAATCCGATATCGACGCTAATTTGGCAACGGCTTTACGTCTTTATGAATTGGACAATGGTTCGTATCCCACCACCGCGCAGGGCCTGGAAGCATTGAGCGTCAAGCCCAGCACCAACCCTTTGCCTGAAAACTGGAACGGCCCTTATATTGAAAAGGCGCCTCTTGATCCTTGGGGCCATCCCTACATCTATGAGTCCCCCGGCGTACATCGCGCAGACTATGATCTCTCCTCGAAAGGAAAAGATGGGTCTTCCGAGATCAGCAACTGGCAATAAGGCCCGCGGCTTCACCTTTGTCGAAGTGATGGTCAGTTTGGTGGTCCTATGCTCCGGCATCGTGTTGATCTACAAATCCTTCTTTTTGTGCGCTGATTATTTGAACAATTTAACCTGCCGTCTTTACGCTTCTTCCCTGATCGATGAAAAGATCGGTGATATTTCCGAATCATTTGCCGAGTGGCCGGTCAAGGAACTGGATTTCGGGAATGCGTCGACCACGCTGGAGATCAACCATAAACCCGTCGCTTTCAACTATGACATTAAACTGGCCCCTTTGCCTGATGTGAAAAGCGTCTGGCAGCTGGATGTCAAACTTTCCTGGACAGACGGCCCCAGGAACATGCACGCCCAGCGTAGTGCGTATATGATAAGGTGAGAATGCATGAAGGATGAACAGCTATTATGTATTCGGCACGGGAATATTTTTGCCGTCTGCTACGGTTTACAGATTGTATGCTATCGCGATAAGGCATACGCGGCATCCAATCTGTAAAACCTTGCAGACATTTGGCAAAAAATTCCTGAATGTGCCTCACACATAATAGCTATTCATCCTCTAATGGATTTAACAATTCATGCGTCTATTCGGGCATTGTGTTTTCTGAGCAGGTAGTAGAAGGCTGATTTGGCTGGTCCCCGAACGTTCAGTTCGGGGCAAATCAGCCTGGGGACTAGCGATGCTGCAACGCTGGTTGCAGCGAGCGTGCCTGCGAAGGAAATACAATGTTCGAATAGTATGCGAGTGAAAATAATTTATGAAGAATCGCTATAAAGCTTTTACATTAACGGAAGTGCTTCTGGTCACTGTCATGTTCGCGCTGATCAGCGTCGCGGTGTTCAATGCCTTTTCCAACGGCTTTAAACTATGGGCCCGCGGCCAGCATGTCCTGGTCGAGGGGGACATGTCCATCTTCCTGGACCGGATCGGTGAGGACCTGCGCCAGACTGTTTTGATCACCGGCATCCCCTTCAAAGGCGACAGCACACAGTTATGTTTTCCGGCCATTATCCTGGCTCCTACTGACGGCTCCCGGGCCAAGGAGGGGACAGGGGCCCAGATCGGCGCGGTAGGCTATACCTTTAATCCGTCTGAAAAGAAAATTTACCGTACCCAGGCCGTTTATGGACAAGCGCTTAAAACACAATGGACGACACCCATCGAAGTGGCTTCCCAAATAGAGGATATTACTCTACGTTATTATTTTAAAGCGGACCGCGGCCTTGACGTCAAGACCCAAACGGATGAAGGGATCCCTTTGGGGGTTTTGGTCGATGTGCAATTCATGATGGATGGACAGCTCCGCCATATGCGCCGGTTCTTGCTGGTCCCGGTGGGAGGCGGCATATGAGGCTCCGCCAATGCCGTCGAGGGATGGTCCTGATATTTGCCTTGTGGGTGCTGGGGATCCTGACGATCCTGGCCGTGAGCGTGGCCGCCGGCATACGCCAGAAGATCTTTCTGGTCGGCCGCCTTGATGAGCGCAGCCGCACGAATTACCTGCTGGAGGCGGCGGTGAAAAAGACCGCGGGTTATATCCATGGGCAGATGGAAGTTTCTTCTTTTGCCTTTACGCCGGACGTAAAAATGAATTTGCTGAACAACGCCGGTGAATTGTCCTCGATCATGCTGGGCCATGACCAGGCAGGGGTCGGCTATATTGCCGTCGACGGGGACAGTACATCCCTGCGCTGGGGCGTGGTGGACGAAGAAAGCAAACTTAATCTTAACAAAACAGACCAGCAGACCCTGGCCAATTTATTGGCCGGCGTGCTTTCGCTCAAAGATGAGGACGCTTCTAAATTGGCCCTGTCCCTTTTGGATTGGCGTCAAAGCGGCGAGAGTGAGCTCACCGGTTTTTACAGTGAAGATTATTATTCCAACTTACAGCATCCGTACCCTAAAAAAAGCGCTGATTATGAGACCTTGGATGAAATACTCCTGGTCAAAGGGATGAATAAAGTGATGTATGACAGGCTCATTAATTTTGTGACCATTTACGGGGACGGGACCGTCAATATCAATACGGCTTCCAAAGAAGTCCTTGAAGCTTTGGGGATACCGGACAGCCTGGCAGACAAGATATTGACCGTCCGCCGGGGGAAGGACGGCATCGATGGTACGCCGGATGACCATGTGTTTTTCAAGCCCTATGAAATTGCCGCTGATGTCAATGCTGTCATCGCTTTGACCCTGGATGAGGCGCGCCTCATCGACGCGTTGAATGCAAGGGGGATTTTAAGCACCAGTTCGTATTATTATACGATAGAAGCCACAGGCAGGCTTGCCGGCAGGGCATCATCCAGATCGGTACGCGCGGTCTATTCATCCCGGGAGGACAAGATCGTGTACTGGAAGGAGAGATAAAATATTTCTTTTTCTAATGGTTATGCCCTAAAAAGTGGTTATAATAAATTTAAATTAACGGAGTATTCATGTTCGGACCAGACAAGAGATATTTAACGATTTCCATTAATGACGGCGTCATTAAAGTTGCCCAAGCCACCTCTTCCGGAAGCGTTGAGAAGGTTGCCCGCGAAGCATTTGCGGTAACTCCCGGCGGGGACGAAGGTGCCCAGGCGCTTAAGTCGTTATTGCTTTCTTTTGACCGCAAGGCCCCTGTGATCTGTGTGGTCCCGGCGGGTGCGGCCACTGCCAAGAATATCGAAGTCCCTTCGAGCGACCCTGAAGAGATCAAGTCCATCATTAATTTGCAAGCCTCCCGCCATACGCCTTATTCGAGGGAAGAGGTCTTGATCAGTTATATCAATTTAGGCATGAGTGCCTCCAATAACACCCGCCTGCTCTTGGTGATCGTGCACCGCGATATGGTCAAGGAGCGGATCTCGATCCTGGAGAAGTCAGGGCTGGATACGGACAAGATCATTTTTGTGCCGGAAGCTCAAGCCCGTTTTTATGCCAAAGCCCTTAACCTGAAAAAAGATTCCGGTCCTTTGGGGATCATCGATTTTTCTTTGAACGCCACCAGTTATATTGTCGTTGCCAAGGGTTCTTTGCTTTTTGTCAGGAACATCCCCGTCGGCATCAAAGCCCTTGTGGAAGGGGCGGATGCGCCGGCGAAACTACAGGATGAGTTCAAGAAATCAATGGATGCCTTCACACAGGAGGACGGCAACGGGGCGCCGCTTTCTTATGTGGTGACCACGGCCCATGAAGCGGTGGGCAATATCCTGCCTGTTTTAACAGAAGGCCTGAAGGTTGAGTTCAAGGTCACCCCGTTCACGAATTTTATCAAGGGCCCTGCCGCTGTGCGTAAAAAATTGCAGAGTGATTTTGGCGATGATTCCTTCCTTGATGTGATAGCCCCGGCCTCGACAGCGGCAAGATGTGAAATTAGTTTGATGCCTGAAGAGATGCTTTTAAAAAAGAAGGTGGAAGAGCAGAGCAGGGAAGCGATCAAGACCGGCGTGTGCGCGGTCGTTATGATGGTCCTTATCATTGCCATAGCGATGAGCAGGATCTATTTTAAAGATACATATTTAAGCAATATGCAGCAGCAGTTCAAGGGCCAAAAAGCAACGGTTGAAGTATATGAAGGGAAAATGAACAAAATAAAATTAGTGCGCGGTTATATCCAGGGCCGCATGTCTTCTTTGGACATTATCCATGAGCTGTATTCGACCACCCCGGATTCGATCTATCTTAATAATATCGCGGTGGATGATGATGGGGCGATCACCATTGATGGTGTCGCTGATTCAATGGCCTTGGTGTACTCCTATGTTAAAAAGTTAGGTGATTCGGCCATGTTCCAGGAGGCCAAGCTCAAATCCACCTCGACTAAAAAAGATAACGGCAAAGATGTGGCTGCTTTTGAAATTGAATTTAAATTAAGTAATGCCAAGGAGCAGGCGTGAACGAGATCAATAAATTTATCGCGGGCCTTAATGATAACCAAAAGAAACTGTTAGCCATCGCCATGGTGATCGTGGCCGCGGCCCTTTTGGACCGGCTTTTTATTGATCCCACGGTGTCGCATCTAGCGGCCATCAATGAGGAAACCACCAAAGAAATGGCGACCATCAAACAGGACCTGCGTTTTCTGGGATATAAGGACCGTATCGACCGGCAGGTCAAGGAGATCGATCCTTATTTGACCAAGAACAAGCTGACGGACAATGAGATGATCGCGGCCTTCCTGAATGAGATTCAAACTTTGGCCGGCCAGTCCAAGGTCACCCTGGTCAAGATCAACCCCGCTCCCGCCGAGCAGGATGAACAATATTGGAAATACCAGGCTGACCTGGAATGTTCCGGTAATCTGGCGGATGTGATCTCCTTTATGCACACCGTTAATTCCAATGCTGAACTGATGAAGGTGGATAAATTCAATTTCAGCGGTAAAAAATCCGATTCAGATGAGATTAAGGCCACCATGACCATCGAAAAGATCGTGGTCACCGACAAGCCCATGCCTCCCAAGGCCAAAGATGCCAACAATCCCAATGCTTCCCAAGCAACTCCGCCTGCTGCTTCTTAGTTTTATCGCATTTTTCTTCCTTACTTCTGCTGCGTATTCCCAGATGGAAGCCCTCAAGGCCCTTTATGAGCGCGCAGTGAATGCCTATGACAAGCAGCAGTACGACCAGGCCATCGACCTCTACCAGCAGATCATCAAAGTTGCCCCTACCTTTGCTCCTGCGTATAACGGGCTGGCCCTGGCCAACCAGGCTGCTTCGGGGGATGAGGACAAGACCATTCAATATTTAAAAACAGCGATCAGCTATGACCCCAACCTGACCCAGGCGTATGATAATCTGGGGCGGATCTATTACGGCCGTCAGGACGCGGACCAAGCCGAGGAGTATTTCAAAAAAGCCTTGAAGCTTGACCCGAACCTAAGCAGCGCCCAGATAAGCCTGGCGTGGATCAATCTGTTGATCCGCTCAAAGCCGGTCACTGCCCTTAAATATTTCAAAATGGCAGAGGCCGCGAGCCAGGACCCCAAGATCTATTTCGGCATGGGTTCAGCGTATTTTGCCAGTAATCAGCGGGTGGAAGCTATGGAGATGATCACAAAATTGCATGACCTGGGGCAGGATGACCTTGCTTCCCGCCTGGAAAAAAGCATGGCGGACAATGACCAGGTCAACAGCGACACCGGCCCTGATGCTGCCACCGCCGGCGGCAATCCAGCTTCCCAACCGGCAGGCCTAGGCCCGCTGGCACCCACTCCTGATAAACCCACAGGCATGCAAGCCCGCCTGCGCGGTAAATTATCGGATTATTAATAAATCACTTCAAAAACTTTAATGCGGGTACGGCCGGTCACATCGCGGCTTGAGACGAGGGGTTTGAAGTATTTCAGGCCTTTTCCGTCGAAGTAGTAGAGCTTCATGATCATCGAATTGGCCAGGGCGTGGTCCATCAGGCGGGCTACATACTGGCCGTCTTCTTTATACAGCACCACCGAATAGTTTAAATTCCCATCCGGATTTTCGTGTTCCACTACCTCGCCGTCTTTAAGGTAGAAGACGCTAAAAGGATTGCCTTGTCCGTATTGAGCAGATTGGATCTTGGCATCCATGGTGGTTAGGTCAATGACCAAATGCTCAGGGAAGACCAATTGGCTGCCGTCCTGTCCAAGAAGCCCCAGGGCACTGCTGTATTTGGGGATCCCGCCCATGGTGCTCCATAAGAAATCGATGAACTCGGGGGAATTGCGTTTCGGCACATTTTGCAGCATCTCGGGGCTGGCATTGATGTCTTCCATTTTTTTGATGTTCCAGCGTCCGGTAAAGGCGAGCATGAGATTATCGTCGACAAGTTCGGTGTAAACTAAAACATAACTATGCGGATGCTTGTCGTGCGTCATCGATAAGAGGGTGTGGATCTGGTCATCGGTGATAATGCCTTTGAGCGTTTGAGCGGCCTGGTCCCTGTCCTCTGAGGCAATGGCCAAAAGCAGGGTGGTGGCATCAGAGAGTTTCAAACCGCACTTGACCAAGAATTCCGCGGGTTTATTGCCGCTGGCATTGATCATGCGCAATATTCCCCGTGCTTGGGCTTCATCCTGGGATAAATACATATTAGCCATCCAATAACCTATGGCGCTTTGGTCCAAAGAGGCCCCGTCAAAAGGCACGCTGCGATGGGCCATGCCTTTGATAAAATGCCCCGGCGCCCACCAGGTATTGACAATACTGTCCTCGGGAGTATCGGTCTTGATCTTGGCCAAAGCCTCGTCCCAGGTTGAATTAAAAATGGGTGTTAATACGGTGCGTATGTCGCGGTCAGCGTCAAAGAGGACCAGGGCTATCAAAAGCCCTGCCAGCGGCAGGCCGACGGAACGCAAGCTTACAAAATAGTTGACACCCGCGGCGGCAAGGAAGCTTAAAGGAATGGTGGCGAACAGGACGAACCTTTCACCCTTCAAACTAAGGCCCAGGGTCACAAAAATAAAAACTGTCAAAATGAGGGTATCAGTGGCAATGGGTTGACGGAAGCTTTTGAGGCATACGCGCAGGCTGTAGATCCAGCCTCCCAAAGCCAGCAGCATGAAAACCGGGCCGCCGGCTGAAGTGGTGATGCTGCCTATGGTCGTCTTTTTCAATTCACCGACGGCCATGAACAGGTTTGGCCACAGGTCCAGGCCGCGGTGGGTGAATTTGCTTAACTCTCCAAAGCCTTCTTTGAAAAGGATGAAGAAATCCTGGAAAGAAAAAAACACGCTCACGAGCAAAAGGGTGGTCCCTATAAAAATGGGCAGGAACAACAGGTTTTGACGGGCGTGGGTTTGGTCTTTCTTGATAACGGAATTATAAGCCGCCGCGCCCAAAGCGCAGGCCACACCCATGAAGAACAATAATCCCCAGCCTTGCCAGAACAAAGCGTAAACAGCCAGGGTCAAGCCGAAGACGACCGCCCATATAAACCCATCCCTTTTTGAAGAAGGCCGTAAGGCCAAAAAAAGACAGCCCAGGAGCAATAAAGGGAATAAAATATTGTAAGGGTCGGTACGGTACCATCCCAAAGAACCGCGTTTCAAATTAATAGGCGCCATGACGAGGAATAAAGCTCCCACGAATGAAGCCAGGACAGAATAGTTCAGTATCCGGCAGACCCATAAGAATGCGGCTAATATAAAAAGATAGGTGAATAGCGGCGTATAAGCCACGGCTGACATGAGGGAAATGTCATGGTTAAACATTTGCAGGAATTTGTAAACAACAAAACCCCAATAGGGATGCAGGGTAAAAGGCTGCCAATCGCCAAAGGGTGCGCACATCAGGGGATTGAAATATTTACTGCCTTTGATGATGTCCGCGATGCGGCCTTTGTTGACAATTTTTTCTGTTAAGTTATAAAAATCATAACCATCGGCTTCTAAAAGGTAGATCTTTTGAGGAGGAGCGCCGGGCTGGCTGACCATGCTGAGGGTCGTTTTATCAATGGCTTCCTGGACTTTTTGGTTTTCTGTATGGATGGTCTCATTGAGCTTTTCTTCGGCCATGTGATTGGCCAGCGCCGGAGGCATCGTGGGGGCATCGTTCAGGATCTCTTTGAGGTAGGTCTGCTTGATATTATAGACGACCATGAGGGTCGCCTGGTCGCGCGCATCATCCCACATATGCGCCCGTAAAGGATAAAGGCGGATATAAGAGCTCATGATGACAAGGATAAGCCACGCAAGCGCCCAGGGCCAAAATTTAGATCTATTATTCATAGGCAGTAAGGATTATGGCATACTTTTCTTATATTGCAAATATTGCAGGTGGATTTTGTTGGACGCGATGGCTATGCTGGAGTTTGATTCGGACTCCCGCTTGGCCATGATCATCCCCAAAAGCCGCCCCTGTTCATCAAGGATGGGCCCTCCGCTGTCCCCGTGGTAGAGGTCAAGGTCCAATTCAAGGAAATCATTGGTTGAAGTCGACGTATTTTCAAGGAGACTTTTGATATGTCCTGACATGATGGATTGATTGTCAAAATCCGAGTTCCCCACGGCGATAATAGTATCCCCGATATTAACGAGCGAAGAATCCGCCCATCGGACGCTTTGAAGGGGATGGGGCGGGTAGATCCGCAGGAAGCTGAAGTCATATTCACTGGAAGAAAAAAGCAGCTGTGCCTGCAGTTTGGTGCCGTCCCGCAGTATTACAAAAACAAAAGGGGCATGGATGATCGTATGCGTGTTGGTCACGATAATGCCGGAAGGGTCGATGACGATCCCGGCAGCCGTGCGGTAATAGGTGGCTGTCTGCGGCGGGTCGGTATGCATGAGGCGGGTCAGTTCCGTCCTGACAGTCACCATGGCCCCTTCTGCCTGCTGGATACGGTCGATCAGGCTGCTGTCCGCCCAAGCAAAGGAAGAAGCGCCTAGGGCCATGAAAAGTAGGGTTGTAATTATTCTTGACGTGCGGAACATATACATTTAGTATTCTCTCATAAATTTTTATGAATAAAATAGATATTAGAGCTTACAAGTCTGAAGATCGGGCTGCTTTACGGACACTCTGCTGCGATGTGGCGGACCGTGGGCTTCCCATTGAGAATTTCTTTCCTGACCGTGATGTGGCCGCGGACCTGTTGACCAAGTATTATACGGATTATGAGCCGCGATCGACCTTTGTCGCCCAATGTGATGGCCGCCTGGTCGGGTATATCAACGGCTGCATGGACAATCGCCGTTACGGGCTGGTGGTTTTCTGGCTTTTGATGCCGTCGCTGCTGGTCAAGGCCTTTAAACGCGGTATTTTTTTCCGCCCTGAGGTCCATCAGATGCTGCGCGGGATGTTAAAGAATTGGCGAAGGATCTTTGTCTGGCGTAAGCAGTCCTTTCATAGCCATCAGGGGCATCTGCATATCGGTGTCGCGGGTGATTTCCGCGGCCAGCAGGTGGGCCGGAATTTATTGAAGGCCCTGGTGGACCATTCTATCGGACAGGGGATCGTTGAATTGACAGCTTCGGTGCATGACGCGAACAAGGCCGCCGGTATTTTTTTTGAGTCACAAGGCTTTACGGTCCGTGAGCGTTACCCGATGGTCATGGCCCGTGATGGAAAGGAAGAACAGTACAATTCACTATTATATGCAAAAACAATTTCAGCTCATTAGCCTAAGCGCTATTATTATATTTTCAGCTTATCTCGGTACCGCTGCTTTCGCGGACCAGCCCAAGATCGGCAATGTGACCTTGTTACCGACGGACCGTATCCTGGTGTTTGCCCCTCATCCGGATGATGAAGTGCTGGGTGCCGGCGGTGTGATCCAGCAGGCCGTAGCCATGCACCTGCCCATCAAGATAGTTTTTCTTACCTACGGTGACAGCAATCAATGGTCTTTTCTTCTCTATCGCGGGCATCCGGTGGTTTTTCCCGGTGCTGTGGAAAATATGGGAATAGTACGGCATGATGAAGCGATCAATGCTTCCCGTATTTTAGGGGTGGATCCGCAGAATTTGGCATTTTTGGGTTATCCGGATTTCGGCACGTTAAATATCTGGTATTACCATTGGGACCAGCGCCCCGCGTATAGGAGCATCATGACCCGCGTGACGTCTGTCCCTTATAAAGGCGCTTATAGCTTCGGCGCGCCCTATAAAGGCGAAGCCATCGTGGGAGATATCAGGTCCATTTTACGGGATTTTAAACCGACGAAGATCTTTGTTTCCCATCCGGCAGACCATAATGGGGACCATTTAGCCCTGTATTTGTACCTGCGCGTGGCCCTTTGGGATGAAGGGATGGATGGGGAGCCTGAAATTTATCCTTATCTCATTCATTATTTGACATGGCCTAAACTCAAAAGTTTTCATCCTGAAAAGGACCTGACACCGCCGGAAGCTTTGGCCGGTAATGAGACCTGGAAGCAGTATCATTTGACCGCGTCACAGATGGTGACCAA
>Ga0207034_1068_pt1 | contig 18334 bp, 15 predicted proteins | sample Alteio_BWMinCont_36_FD_153269 | JGI IMG/M metagenome (GOLD analysis project Ga0207034, IMG submission 153269) | Enriched cells from forest soil in Barre Woods Harvard Forest LTER site, Petersham, Massachusetts, United States -... | ecosystem: Environmental > Terrestrial > Soil > Temperate forest >...
TCTACAAAACCAAAAGACAGTTACAACCGAGTAACCGCTTATGCAACTAATGCAGACGCACGTTTCACAATCGAAGGAAAAGATGGTACAACAGCTATCTTCGAAAAGTATGCGAATAGTCGCAATCGTTTCGATGCTAAGCTTACTTTGTACAACACCCATGATGAAGGTAAATTAGTAGAAACTGACTACAAAGACAGTTCTATTACATTTTATTCGTCTTCTTTTAATTCAGCTAACGAGACGCCTTACACGTTGTCTATTGTTATTTCTCCAAAGAGTACTAAAGAAGGAAATGCTCACTTGGAATTTGATCAGAATACTTAATCTGATTAAATTATTTTAGGGCAATTCAATTATAAGCAATGCTTATATATAGGCTATTCATGTGCCTGCTAATATTTGCTTTGTTTGAATTGCTCTTTAATATTTTATTTTAATTGAAAGAGATAAAAATTAAATAATAAATGATAGCCATCTTTAATGGCTGAGAAAGAAGAAAATATCTTCATAATCCGTACCCTTTAAGAAACTTAAAAGCGCTATGCTATTTTAAGTTGTTCAATTTTAATCAAACACAATCCTATTCTATGGCCCAGACAGCAACATCTGCACCTACTTTAAATTCCCTGCTTCCCGTAAAACTTGTTTACGAAGTAAATATTGATGGAACCATAATAAAACCGATCAACTCAATTCTTATAACTCAACATCATGGGACGCACAATAGTGTAGAGTTTAGTTTTCCGCATGAAGTAGTGCAACAGGAAGGTAGTTTTGTATTAGATGATGCACAAAAATTACTGGGCCGCTTAGTAGAAATAACTATCAAGAACACTAACGATTCAGGCAGTGCAGCATTAGAAAATAAATTTATTACAACTAACGTAGAATTAGATCAGGAAGGATTGAATGAAGGCATGTTAAAGATAATTGCCTTAAGCCCTACATGGTTATTAGATGGAGCTCCACATTTTGAAAGTTTCTATCAGAACAATTTGAATGACATTGCCACAGCTGTAGCAAAACCTTTAAACTCTGTAAGAACAAATATAAAAGCAAAGGCTTCTTTTAAAGACACGCTACCTTATGTTTGTCGTTACAATGAAAGCGGATGGAATTTTTTAAAACGTCTTGCCGCCGAAACAGGCCAATGGCTTTACTTTAATGGTACGGACCTTATATTTGGCGATGCCGAAAAAGGCGAATCACAAAAATTAATTTATGGAAACAACTGCCATAATTTACAAATGAATGTAAAAGCATTTCCAACACAATCAGGTGTATTTGGTTATGATGCGGCACAAAACAACCCAATAAATCAGGAAGCCAATAATTATACCGGCAATCCCGGCTCTTATGCGGAGAATGCTTTTAAACGCAGCAATCAATTATTTTCAGTTGCATCAACATACGCTACGCACAATTCATTATCAGGAAGTGCATCAGTAGAAGCAATAGGAAAAGCACGTTCAGCAAGCACAGCATCAGGTATGTACACTATCAGTGGACAAAGCACTTTGTTCACTTTAAAAGTTGGAGCATTGGTAGATGTATCTTTTAAACGTTTAGGAAAGAGTAGCTCGCACAGACAAATGCGTATTATATCGGTACAACACCATCTGCAAGCTGGTGGCCAATATACGAACACATTTAAAGCAATACCATCATCTGCAGAAGCACCTCCAGCTATTAAATATAACAAGCCCGTCACCCATCCTATGCTGGCAAAAGTTTTAAGCAACGAAGATGCTCAGGGTCGTGTGCAAGTACAATTTATGGGATGGCAACAAGATAATGGCTCACAACAAACAGACTGGATAAGAGTTGCAAGCTCTAGTGCCGGTAACAGCAATGCTGTAAGCACTAACAGAGGCTTTATGTTTATACCGGAAGTTGGCGACCAGGTTTTGGTTGATTTTGAAAATGGCAACCCCGATAAACCTTTCGTTGCACACAGCATGTATCACGGACAAAACGGAGCCGGTGGCGGATCAGGTAACCATATTAAAAGTATTGTTACAAAAAGTGGCTGTATGATTCAATTTGATGATACCGACAGCCAGGGAAGCGTAACAGTAACCGACCCAAGTGGTAATACTTTTTATCTCGACGGACAAGGAAATGTAAATGTTACAGCACCAAAAAATATTCTACTGAGCGCAGGAGAAAACATAATGTTAAACGCCGGCATGAGCGTTATGACAAGTGCAGGTACTGACATTATGGATCAGGCCGGAGCAATGATAGCACATTCGGCAGGATCTGATATAATGCACACCGCTGCAGGAATGATGACACATACTGCGACAAAAGATTTTAGTTTGCAGGCTGCAAATATTACTAAAATTGCTACAGGCGATATTAGCACAAGTGCCAAAACAGGATCGAAGCAGGCTAAAGACGATATAAGTATCAATAGTACAAACGGCAATGTAAATAAGCATGCTAAAAAAGAATTACAAAACAATAGCGGCCAAAATACCAAACACAATTAATTATGGATGGGGGAAACTACATAGAAATAGCAGGAGGAAAAATTACAGAAGTTTACGAAGATGATTATAATATGTATGCCGGTAGTAACATTATAACCACTGCTAGTAAAGGTATTAATGAAGTTGGCGAAGATGATGGTGTATCTTATAATTCACCGAGTGATGCGCCTAAAATTGATAAAAAAGAGAATAGCAAGAATTATTGGATTTTATATGATGGGACAAAAGTTAATATTTATGACGGTATATTTGATGATACAGATAATTCTATCGTAGTTAAGAATTACAATGGAACCTCCGGCGGAGAGGATAATCAAATAGCTAAGGATCAAAAAATTCGAGAAGTCGGTCCAATTCCGGAAGGAGAATATTCATTAAATCTAAATCCGAGTTTTAAAAGATTAGTTAAAATAAATAGTAATGGGGACACTATTTTTGAAACTCAAAGTGGAGTGCAAATATTACCTTGGGGCAATTCATACGGTATTCTTTTTTCGGGTTGGGGACAATGGCGGGCAAGACTAGATAAGGTTAATGTAAATTCTATAAGAGATAATTTTTACTTTCATGATTCGTATAAAGGATATTCTCATGGCTGTATTGAAACAGCAACTGAACTAATATATGATTTACAAAATTATCAATCTAAAAAACAATCTAAAATTAAGATACGAGTAAAATACCCTAGTCAAAGTACAATAACAAATGGTGGAACTCTAAAAGTTCCACCGCCTTGGGCTGTTAAATATATAGATTTTGACGATGGTTCTAGATGGTATGTCCCTGATATTGATAAATTCATTAGAACTTTAAACTAAAGCTATATTGATATGCGAGTTATATTCTTAATCATACTTTGGTTTTATACTCTAAATAAAAATAGTAATGATATCATTTTTAATGCAAATAAAACTAATTACAAAAAAACTGAAAAAGTAGCACTGACAATCAAAAATTGCAACAGCAAACCAGTATTTTATTATATTGGATTAAAGACTATGTCAGATACGGGATGGGTTTATGTAATTAATGATATCGATAATCTTAGCCGAAATGAAGTTTTTGGTTTGAATGAAATAAAACCAAATGAGAAAAAAATAGATTTTCTTAATATCAAATATATTCTAAAAAGATATTTTTATTCGAATAAACAAAAATTTCTATTAACAATCCGCTATTCGAATAAAAGACAATTATTTAATAATTCTTTCCTAAAGAAAGATATTGAAATACAGGTTAATCAGTAATTCACCCGCTGGCGCAGATATGCGGCGTTGATTGTGTGTGGCGTATCTGTGCCTTGATTGTATACTTAGCACAGATACGCCCACACGCAACAGCTAAGCTGCATATCTGCGCTAGTAAGAGTACTATCCGTTGTACTATAGCACTAAAACAAATGTACTTTTTATTTACTTCATTTGAAAAATGGGTAGTGTCTCAGTTTGAAAATATTTAAATTCTAATATATTTATAAAATCCAACTTGCCGATATTTGTAATACCCCTCCTAAAAATATCATTACTAATCCGAGTATCATTAATCTTTTGTTTGTTTTTTCCCATTTCAAATATTCAGGTGTTTTTTCTGGTTGTAAAACAATTCCGAGATCATCAAAGTCATTAGCATCTGTATAGTTCTGCACGATAGGTTCGTTTTCATGCCCTTTATATTGCCTTGTAACATCAACAGCAATCAATAATGCTCCAATCATAGTAAATAGTATACCGACTGTATTAATAGTTGCCTGAAGTGTTTGGGTATTCATAAACTTATTTATTGGGATTAATTTGTATTTAATTTCTTATTATAATTTCCTCTTTTCTTTGGCGCTTCCATCACTACTAAGTTAGCAATGTCTTCAATGGTCATTAATCTTTTATAAGACCCGCTTGCATTGCCGCGCGGGGTTGGCTCTTTTCGTTAACCTTAACCCATTATAGCCATTTCCCTTTTTGAATTTCTTGCCATTCTGAATATAATAATTCCCTTCCTAAAGTCAAAACTGCTTCTGCATTCCTATAAAATTGCAAGTTGTCAAATTCTCTTGTATTCATATGATGATCCAATAAATTTTCTAAGGTTACCATAGAATCTATTACGCTCTCATGCTTTGAGATTTTAGGATTAAGCAATAACAACAGCATGTTTCTACTTAAATTTAATTTTTCATGTAAAATGAATTCTCCCTGTGCATCTTGCTCCTCTTCGTGAAGTTTTATATTAAGTAATTTACTTTGAGTTAAATATTCTCCAAGCCTATCTCTTACCCTATCAATCCAATCCTGTCTATTTTTTGAGTACAAACTTGAACGATATTGTAAGTAAACAATTAGTAACGGAATAAATGCAGCTGCAATTCCTATAATTAACGGAACAAGCCAAGAGAACAAACTGCTTTCATACCAATTTTTCGTTTCGCTTTTCTGTAAAAGCTGGACATTAATTGTATCGTTATTTAGTAATTCATAATTGATTAATTTATTTTTTGAGCTATCAAGTTTGATCGAGTTCTTAAGTTTCTCTATTTTACCATCTATAATTCCTACTTCTTGGCGTGATGTAATGGATATCTTATATCCAAATATCCATAATGCGATCAAGGATATAACTAAACAACCTGCAACTATGATGAGTATATTTCTATTCTTCTTTTTCATATTATATTATTTGTAGTACAATTATTCGAGGCTATTCTTACACTTAGAGACTCCATTAAAAAACAAAAGCGTCATAACTGATTGATTTACAATTCAATTACAACGCTTTTAAGCTGTAGGGGGAGGGATCGAACCTCCACGAAGCAGTTAGCTAAAGCACAAAGAGTTAGTGGTCAATCCTGGTCGGCCTGACGGTCGGCTCTATGCAATAGTTTATTCTGTTATCTCCACCCCCGAGACAAGAGGGCATGTCTGCCAAAAATTTCATCACCCCACAATTTTTAGTAGTTATTCACTACCGTAAGAACTTTGATAACACAAATCTACATAAACCTTCTATTACTTATACAATATTCAAACAATATTTATAAAATATAGACAATATCTAATAATTAATATTTAATATTGGATATTAATTAAAAACACACCTCAAAATGGCTACAAAATTAAATCTTGACAAATTGGACCTGCAGATAATTGATGTAATGATTATGGATGCAGAAGTATCTTATGCAGAATTAGGAAAGAAGTTATTTGTAAGTGCTGGCACCATCCACGTACGCATAAAAAAGCTAGAGGAATCAGGCATTGTAAAAGGGAAAAAGCTAAATGTAGATCTAAAACAATTAGGTTATGATATTACTGCTTTTGTCGGCATCTACTTAGAAAAAAGTTCTTTGTATGATAACGTGGCAAAAGAGTTAACCAACATTCCCCAAATTGTACGGTTAAATTATATCACCGGAAACTATAGCATGTTCATTGAAATTATATGCAAGGATATTGCTGACCTCCGCTATGTATTGCACGATGCACTACAAAAAATAAAAGGCATAGAGCGTACAGAAACATTCATTTCACTTCAGGAAGGGTTTAATAGAAGCATACAGGTCTCTTGATTGAATATTGAAGATGCAATATTTAATATTAAAGAAATACTCAAGAGAAATATTCAATATTCTATCTTACATATTAAATATCTAATCCTTTACATCTAACGCATCTCTCAATCCATTACCCAATAAATTAAAAGATAATACCAACAACATAATCGCAAAGCCTGGTACTAACGCTAACATCGGATTATGTGTAATGATAAAATTATAATTCTCTTTTATCATTAATCCCCAACTTGGTTGTGGAGGTTGAACACCAATTCCTAAAAAACTTAAACCGGCTTCTATAATAATAGCAGTGGCAAAATTACTTGCTGCAATCACCATCACCGGACCAAAAATATTCGGCAATATATGTCTGACAATTATTCTGGAATCTTTAAATCCTAATGCTCTTGCAGCTTGTATATATTCTAATTCTTTAATTGCCATTACTTGTCCACGAATTAAACGTGCTACACTTACCCACATCGTTAACCCAACAGCAATAAATATTTGCCAGAATCCTTTACCTAATGCCAATGTAATAGCAAATACTAATAACAAAGTAGGGATATTCCAGGTTACATTTATCAGCCACATAACGATAACGTCTATACGCCCTTTGTAATATCCAGCAACAGCTCCTAATAAAATGCCTAGCGTTAGTGATATAATTACAGCGATCAATCCAACAGCCAGGCTTACTCTTGTTCCAATAATTAACCGACTCGAAATATCGCGACCAAATATATCCGTGCCTAACCAATACTTTTTTGTGCAAATGTTTTGTGATAATAGATTTTCCGGATGATCATTCGTTAATTGGTTAATAGAATATTGTTGCGCTACTGCAGTATCCTCATCTACATATTTATTTACAAAAAGCCTATCGCCTTTTATTGAATAATCTTTGATAGGTACATAGCGATAATCATTGGGCTTGCCATTAATTAATTTTGATAGCCAATTAATATCGTTGGCTTTTTTGTCTGGAATTTTTAGAAAAAGTTGTGAATAGCCAGGCTTTTTTGCTTGTACCTCTACTGTTTGAAGATCTGCATTGGGCGATCCATCCGGTGCAATCAAATATCCAAATACAGAAATAAATACAGCCGTTATAATTATTATCAAACCTAATAAAGCACGCTTATTTTTTATAAGTCGCTTCCAGACCTGACCATTAAAAGATTGCTGCTGCATACTGTAATTTACAAATGTTCTATTATAAGACTATGGAGGTTTTAAAAACTACTATTTCAGTTAGGGGACTTTGCTTACTGAACTTTTCTTTCCTTCCATTTATAAGATCCAAATTTACCCAGCCAGCCCGCAATAATTGTATAGATAATATGAGATGGTTGAAAAAAAGTAAAGAACGATAACATTTTTTGCTTCGAAAAAAATATAGCAACCGGATAAATAAATAATAACTCGATGATCACTTTTATTATCAGAATAAATAGAAGTCCCCACAATATCGAACCATCATGATGTAGCAATAGATTGACTAATCCTATCGCTCCTAGTACACAAAGCCACACGTTAAAAAAGTAAACCAATACCAGCACAAAAAATATTCTCTTGTCATCAAACTTATCCGATTTGCTCGCCCACCGAATCCGTTGATTAAAAAAATCTGTCACAGTTTCCATTGCCTGCGTATGAACAATCGCTTGTTGAGATTTTAAGAAATGTATTCTTTCGGGATAGCGTTGATAAATTTTATGCATCAGCAACATATCATCTCCACTTGCGATCGAATCAATTCCTTTAAATCCATCAACCTCATCAAAAGCTTTTCTTTCATAAGCAAGGTTAGCACCGTTGCACATACTGTGAAATCTTTTATAAACAGAAGCTCCTGTAATGCCCTGCAGCGTCATAAAATCAAGCGATTGAAATATTTTTAAAAAACTGTCTTCATTATGATATGCTACGGGTGCAGCAATGAACGCAGCATTATTTTTTTCATAAAATGTAGCAATACATTGTAACCATGTTATTGGCACAATACAATCAGCATCTGTAGTTACGATCAATATTCCCGATGATTGTTGAATGGCAATATCAATGGCCTTTTTCTTGTATGAATTAAGGGCTTTACCATCTGTAAAATCTTCCAATGAAATCAATTTTACATTATTTGCAGAAAAGCTTTTTACAATTGCTGCTGTTGCGTCAGTAGAATGATCATCTACAACAATCACTTCGAATAAATGTGCGGGATAATTTTGATGAAGAATAGAAGTAAGACAAGTACCTATATATTGCTCTTCATTTCTTGCAGGAATAATAACGGAAATTTTGGTGTTGTTTATTTCTTTAGTTGAAATAAAAAATTCGGGAATGGATAGCCAGCTTTGGCGATAATAAATAATAAGTCCGGAGTAGACAATGATGAAGAATAAGCTAATGCTATATAGTGCAATCATAGAATTGATATTAGTATCAAGATATTAGTATCAAGATTCAAGACAAACCTTATACACTATATCTTACGACTTGCGACCTTATCCCTACGACTACTACTCGTCTTCCATGCTTCCTTTTGTGAAGCGTTTGATGATACCTCTACCACTTTCTCTGATGAAGGTTACTATTTCATCGCGCTCATCTGTAGCTTGTAATTCTTCTTCAATAAAATTAAGCGCCTGAGAAGTATTCAATGATTTATTGTAAATAACACGGTAAATATCCAATATCTGATTAATTCTGTCAAGAGAGAAACCTCTGCGTTTTAATCCTACAGAGTTTACGCCTGCATAGCTTAATGGTGCACGTCCAGCCTTAATATATGGGGGTACATCTTTACTTACTAATGAACCACCACTCACAAATGCATGCTGCCCTATTTGTACAAACTGATGTATGGCACACATACCACCTAATATTCCATAATCACCTAATACAACGTGGCCGGCCATTTGTGTATTATTACTCATAATACAATTATTGCCTACAATACAATCATGTGCAATATGGCTGTATGCCATAATCAAACAATTGTTACCAACTTTGGTTGTCCATCTATCCTTACTTCCCCTGTTGATAGTTACAAATTCACGAATGGTAGTATTATCACCTATTTCAACAGTAGTTTGTTCACCTTCGTATTTAAGATCTTGCGGAATGGCTGCAATTACAGCTCCGGGGAAAATACGACAGTTCTTTCCGATTCTTGCACCATCCATTATAGTAACGTTGCTGCCAATCCAGGTACCTTCACCAATTTCCACATTTTGATGAATAACACTGAAAGGATCAACCTTTACATTAGTTGCAAGCTTGGCATTAGGATGAATATATGTATGAGGATGAATCATATTATTTTGAGTTGCCAGTTTTATTATTTTGCCTGGCTGTTGGCTTAAAGGTAATGAGTTATCTAAATCCATAAAGTAAAGTTAATTGATTAGCAAATTAATTACCAATTAATTGCGTTTAACTATTTGTGCGGTAAGGTCTGCCTCTGTACAAAGCTTATTCCCTACAAAAACACTACCTCTCATCGTACAAATGCCACGACGAATAGGCTCTGTTAGTTCCATTTTTAATAACATCGTATCTCCAGGAACTACTTTTTGTTTAAACTTACAGTTCTCGATCTTTAAAAAATAGGTGTCATAATCTCCTTCCGGCATTGCATTAATACATAAAATACCTCCTGTTTGGGCCAATGCTTCAATTTGTAAAACACCCGGCATAATAGGATTATTAGGAAAATGTCCTTGAAAATAATACTCGTTAAAGGTTACATTTTTGATCCCTACAATTACAGTATCTGTTAAGTCAATGATCTTGTCAACTAACAAAAAAGGATAGCGATGCGGCAATGTTTTTTCTATTTGCTGGAAATTATACACAGCCGGCTGGTTAGGATCATAAATAGGGAAATCCTTTGTGTGCCTGTTCTTCTTTATGTATTGCTTGATCTTTTTTGCAAACTCCACGTTACTGCTATGCCCGGGGCGATTAGCAATAATATTCGCCTTGATCGGGTAACCAATTAAAGCAAGATCGCCAATCACATCCAATAGTTTATGGCGTGCAGGTTCGTTAGGGAAACGTAATTCGAGGTTATTTAAATAGCCTTCGCTTTTTACCTCAACATTATCTCTGCCAAATGCCTTTGCCAGCCTTGCCATTTCTTCTTTTGTGACAGGTCTATCTACAACAACAATTGCATTATTGATGTCACCACCTTTTACAAGGTTATGATCCAGCAACATTTCTAATTCATGTAAAAAACAGAAAGTACGGCAAGGAGCTATTTCAGTCTTAAACTCTTTTATATTTTTTAAAGTAGCGTACTGCGTACCTAAAACGGGAGAGTTAAAATCTATAAGTGTAGTTATTTTATAATCGGTAGAAGGTAAAGCCGTCATCTCTACTCGTTTTACCTCATCATAATACGTAATATTAGTATCAATGGTATACCAGATCTTTGCGGCTTCCTGTTCTACTATTCCTGTTTCCTCAAGGATCTCTATAAATGGCCTGCTGCTGCCATCGATAATAGGTATTTCCGGAGCATTTATCTCGATCAGGCAGTTATCAATACCCATACCAACCAAAGCGGCTAAAATATGCTCTACAGTACTCACTTTCACAGCTCCCTGTTCCAAAGTAGTTCCTCTGGATGTATCGGTTACCAGGTCACAATCAGCCTTAATAATGGGCATACCCGGAAGGTCGATGCGTTGAAATTGAAAACCGAAGCCAACATTGGCCGGTTTTAGTGTCATATCCACATTAATACCTGTATGAAGTCCTGTACCTGAGATACTTACGGAAGATAGCAGCGTATGTTGTTTATCTGGATTAAAGTTATTATCCATACTTAAGTCGAAAATTTTGTTGGCAAATATATTTAAAATTAAATGCCTACCACCTTTAATAAGGAGATAAAACGAAACTCTTTTGATTAAAACTGAAAATGGAAGCTTCCAAAAATGCCAAATTTTGAGGTTTTGGCGTCAGTTGGCAATGGTGTTGGCAGTACCCGCCATACCAGATCAAGACGTAATATCCTTAAAATATTGTCAACTCCGGTACCTACTTCCACATAGGTACGGCCATTTAGAGTTTGAAAGGTATTGGCTGAATTGTTCAGTAAGTTGTTCGCATTATCCAGTGAACCCCAAAGAGCCTTTACGTTCCAAAATTGCCTAAATTTCAATCTTCTTGTAAGCGGGATAAAGCGAAATAATCCGGAGCCGAAATTATGTTCGATATTGATCCCGGCATATTGATCACTTAAAAATTCAAAACGATTCATTAAGTTGAATGATTCGGGATCATAGTAGTAAAGATCATTACCCGGATGATTCTCTAAAAAAGGATATGGCACAGTACCAAAGATCTTACCTGCGTATGCTTTATAAGTTACAGAACCGTAAGGTGATATTTTGATAACATCCTTGATCGAAAAAGAAACTTTTGTAAAAGAATAAGCGCTGTTTAAGATGCCCGGTATTCCTTGCTCTACCATTGCTTCAATAGTAGGGTATCTGGTACCTAAAGAATACTGAAAATAATCCCCATCTAAAAATTGTTCCAGATAAGCAAAGCGTAATTTAAGAGCCACCTCAAAGCTGGAAAGTGGATCTCCTTGTGTTGTTAGAAAACTGCTTGCCAACGGTAAATTTTCAAGCGGTGTATATTTTCTGTTAGATACATATATGGTAGATGAAAACCCTCTGCCCAATTCATTGTATGCATCCAAATTAACTTCTTTATACGCTATAAATTTTCTTGTAATATTGGGCTTTCGTATTGCAACGGTAAAGATATTATCCTCACTCACTTGCCCTATTGTGCTGATACCATTATCAAGGTCATTAATATAGCTGGCATGTAAAGTAAAACGTCTTGGCAGGCGGTTGACTATCCAATATCCTTCAGCAAGACCCTTATATTTTTGATCTGTTGTTCCATAAGCCAGATAACCATGCAGGTAAACATTTTTAAATAGCTGTGGTGTATTGCCCAGATCAAACCTAAATCGTGTTCCCTCCCATTTATTAACACTTAGCCAATTGAACCACGGACCAATTTCAAAATTGCCATATTTTCTATAACCCGTTGCTAAAAACTGTAAGTCTTTCCGCAAGCGGGTAAACTTAGGCATCTGCAACAACTTATCTACCGTAGTGTAAATGGCCAATTCATTTTTTGATAGGGTATCGTGCCTCAGTTTGCTCCAATCTGAATCGTTTTTTGAATTTACTCCCGGTTCTGTTATGATAAGATCTTCAATATTTTGTTTCTTTAACAATCTGGCAATCGAATCGCTATTAACGACGATGTTTCTATAAGAGGTTGTTTTTCTTCCAATAAATGTGAGTGATTGTTTTCCGAGAACATTAAAATCAGCAAAAAATTTATCCCGATCTAAAAAATAAATAGAATCATTAATAGGTGTGAATTCCTGGAAAACACTGATACGCGTTATAAAATTAATATTGGCTTCTTTTCCTAAGTAGAGTGATATTTTTGTGATCTGATATGTCTTTTCCATTATCCACGCATCACCCTGAAAAGTACTTTGCCCGGGATGTTTTGGACTAAAAACAAGATGATATAATTTTTTCCCATTAACCACCTGCGTGTCCGGAGAAGAAAAATTATAATACATATAAGCCTCATCATTTAAGGGGCCAATAAAATCTTTATCAATAACGGTTATATAATTTCCATACACATTTACATTCTGATTCATTACACCCAGTAACTTACTCATACTCTCATTTTTAAAGCCTTTGGTATTACTGGCTTTAATATCTTCATAATAACGCTTCGGACTTTTCTGATACGCATAATCACTGATCGTTTCTAAAAGATAGGCTGGTAAAAAAGGATCTTTTTCAGATGTACTATCTATATTATTAAAAACAAAAGTAAACGGTTTAAGAAAAAATAATTTTTGTACTTTTTTGGGATTGAAGTTTTTAATATCGACCTCTAATTTATTATACGCCTCATAACTGAAGTTTGGTAAATTATAGCGGTTATATTGCTTCTTCTTCTTCATTGTCATGCGCCACAATAACAAACCTCTTCCTATAGACCTGCCTCTCACAACAACTTCAATACTTGGCTTTCCTCTTTGTAAAAGAACAAGAATATTTTTATTGTTGATGGATGAATCACAAGGCAGCTTAAAATCCTGGTATCCTACATAACTTACTACTAAGGTGTCGGGCTTAAATTCATCGAAATGAAAACTGAAATTACCAAGGCTATCAGCTGTTTTACCATAACCGGTTCTTGCCATATACACAGAAGCATAACCAATGGGTTCATTCGTATGTCCATCCTGAATAATTCCCGTAAAATTAATTCCTCCGGCATCAGCAGGTATAGCAATTGATAGCGCTTTTACAGGCTGCAAAAGAATAAGAATATTTTTATCTTTTATCGAAGAATCACAAAGAAATTTAAAGTTTTCATACCCTGAATCTCTTATTACCAATGTATCAGAAGCAAGTAGATCAAAATGAAAAGTAAAATTACCTAGACTATCTGTTGTTATAGTACTGCTGTCTTTTAAGGAGAAAATAGATGCATTACGAACAGGTATTTTAGTAACCCCATCCTGGACGGTTCCGGAAAAGGTGACTGTTTGCGCATTTACCTTTATCGTTATAAAAAGTAATGAGAGGAGTAATAAAGATTTTCCAAAAAAATTCAATTCGGTTAATTAAGTGTATGTAAATATTTTTACTTTTTTGTCAGAAGCTCTTCCAACAATTTTTCCAATTCTTTTACGCGCTTTTCTAAACTAGGTAAATGACGAGTTGCTGCTTGACTTCTAAGTGCAGCTGTATAATCATAAGCCGGAGAACCGGTTATTGCTGTATTCGGTGTTTTGACAGATTTGCTTACACCACTTTGTGCATTTATTTTACTGCCATCAGCAATTTGTATATGGCCAACAATACCAACCTGCCCGCCGATCATAACATTTTTACCAATTTTTGTACTGCCGCTAATACCGCTCTGCGCCGCGATCACGGTATTATTTCCTACCTCTACATTATGCGCTATCTGCACCAGATTATCAATTTTTGCCCCTGCCTTAACAAGTGTACTTCCTATGGTACCTCTGTCAATAGTTGTGTTAGCTCCTATCTCTACGTTATCTTCAATTACTACATTTCCAATTTGCGGCACTTTTCTAAATGTTCCATCAGGTAGTGGAGCAAATCCAAATCCATCTCCTCCTACAACAGTTCCCGCATGTATCACCACATTATTGCCGATGATGCAGTCATGATAAATTTTTACACCCGGATGAATAATAGTGTTATTACCAACAACAACATTATCACCAATAAACACATTTGGGAAAATTTTGGTGCCATTACCTATCACGGCTTTTTCTCCGATATAAACAAAAGCTCCAATAAAAACATTTTCGCCATGTTTTGCCGTAGCAGCTATATGAGAAGGTTGCTGAATGCCGCTTAACTGCTGTGTTTGTAATTGCTGGTATTTATCCAGCAAAGTAGCAAAAGCACTATATGCATCAACAACTCTTACCAATGTTGCACCAACAGGCTGTTTTAACTCTTGCGACGCATTGATCAAAATTACCGATGCTTTGGTTGTATACAAATGCTCTTCGTATTTCGGATTAGCTAAAAATGCCAACTGCCCGGACTGAGCCTCTTCAATTTTACCAAAAGAGCCTACGGATACCTCTGAGTTTCCTTCTACATTGCCATTAACGATCATGGCTATCTGCGCTGCTGAAAATTGCATAATAAGCTCTGGTTTAACTTGTTGGTTTGGTTTTGTTATAACAATATTAGAATAATTCTAGCATGAAATAGATACTTAAAATAGAAAACTATCTTAAATAACAAATGTAATATTTTTTAATCTTGCCCCGTAGATTTTGATGGATTAATGCATGATCTACTGCAGAAATGTCTTTCACCTGACCATTTTTAAACAGGATATGAATATTTTCATCATCAAAATCGTAAGTACTACTCACCACTTCCCCTGTAAATGTTAACCAGCCTGCATCTTCTTCAGTCAGTTTCATTTTTTTACAAGCCTCTGCTCTTTTTTCTTCCAGAAGAGATCGCGGCACAGGTTCCCCGAAATATATTATTTTTAATAGCTCCCTATTGATAATCCCCTTGCATAAAAAAGATAATATCTTGTCATCATGATTGCACCATTCTTTGATCGCAAAAAGCACATCGCAATCATCCAGACTGCAAAACTCTTCTAATGTAAAAGCGTCAGACTTTTGAGAAATGAATTTGTTTAATAAGCCCGGCGCAATTGCCTTAACATATTTTGCTCTTTTAATAATGCGCTGCAACATTTGCTCTGCACACAAAACAGTTTTATGCAAATAAACCTGCGAATACATTAGTCTTCTTGATATTAAAAATTTTTCAATAGAATAAACTGCTTTCTCTTCTACCATCAATTCGCCATTATGCACTACTATCATTTTTAATATCCTATCGTAGCTGATAACACCTTCTGTAACACCCGTAAAAAAACTATCTCTTGATAAATAATCCATCCTATCAACATCTAATTGTCCAGTGATCAATTGATGTAAATATTTTTTATGATAAGTGCCGGTAAAAATATCCAAAGCCATTTGCAATCTTCCCCCCAATTGCTGGTTCAGATCTTTCATTAATTGCAAAGAAATTTTCTCGTGAGGAGTATTCTCTATCAACACATTCTCTAAAGCATGGCTAAAAGGTCCGTGACCAATATCATGCAGCAAAATAGCAATTTTAGCGGCTTGCTCTTCCTGTTCATTTATATCAACACCTTTACTTTTTAATTCACTAATTGCAATACACATTAAATGATAAGCGCCTAACGAATGATGTAGTCTTGTATGAACTGCGCCAGGATATACAAGATGTGCCATTGCCATTTGATTAATACGGCGTAATCTTTGATAATACGGATGTGCAACGATCTGATAGATCAGCTCGTCATCTATTGTAATAAATCCATGAACAGGATCATTGATGATTTTTCTAAACGTCATTATTGAACGATGATTTACAGTGTTCTATCGAGTGAAACTATATTTGTTAAAAGATGTACAAAGCTACGAACCATCCATCTAATAAATTAAATTTGTACAAACGCCGTATTAAATAAGCATCCTAAAAAATCAGCATGAGCATAGCAAAAATACTTTGGGTAGATGATGAGATAGATAGCCTTACATCGCAAATATTATTTTTAGAAAATAAAGGATATGAAATGCACACCAAAACAAATGGTTTTGATGCAATAGAATATGTAAAAGAAAATATCGTTGATGTCGTACTGCTGGATGAAACGATGCCCGGCATCAGCGGCTTGCAAACAATACAACAAATAAAAGAGATCAACAGTAATCTTCCTGTAGTACTGATCACAAAAAATGAAGCGGAGAATTTAATGGACGAAGCCATCGGCAGCCAGATAAGCGATTACCTTATAAAGCCCGTAAACCCAAACCAGGTGTGGCTTAGCTTAAAAAAAATAATTGATAATAAAAGATTGGTTGCAGAAAAAACCACCTCAGCATATCAACAGGAATTTCGCAGTTTATTTATGGCACTCAATAATAACCCTGATTATAATGAGTGGATGGATCTGTATAAAAAAATAGTGTATTGGGAACTAGAGATGAAGAAAAGTGATAGTCCTGAAATGCAGGAAGTTTTTCAAACACAAAAAACAGAAGCCAATACAGAATTCTTTAAATTTATTTCAAAGAATTATTCATCATGGGTTGGGCCTAAAAGTACTAGTGGGCCCATCATGAGTCACACCATGTTTAAATACAAAGTATTGCCACATCTCGAAAAGGGAAAGCCTTTGTTTTTTGTATTGATAGATAATCTACGTTTTGATCAATGGAAAACGATACAGCCAATCTTTAGTGAAAGCTTTCGCATACATGAAGAAGAAACTTTCTATTCCATTTTACCTACTGCAACGCAATACGCACGAAACGCAATATTTGCAGGTATGTTGCCGATCGATATAGAAAAACAATTCCCTGTGCAATGGAAAAATGACGACGACGAAGGTGGAAAAAATTTATATGAAGAAGATTTTTTTAAGGCCCAACTAAAAAAGGCAGGGAAAAGCGACCTCAAATATTCTTACACTAAAATAACGCATAACACCGACGGACAAAAGCTGGTAGACAATATCCATAACATGTTACAGAATGATATTAATATTATTGTTTACAATTTTGTTGATATGTTAAGTCATGCCCGTACAGAAATGGAAGTATTAAAAGAATTAGCAGGCGATGAGGTAAGCTACAGAAGTCTTACCTATAGTTGGTTTGATCACTCTCCTCTTCACCAGGCATTAAAGAAGATTTCAGACAAAAATGTAACAGTAATTGTTGCGACTGACCATGGTACAGTAAGAGTTAAAACTCCGACCAAAGTGATTGGCGACAAACAAACTACAGCAAACTTGCGATACAAGCATGGCAGAAATTTAAATTACGAACCAAAAGATGTATTGGCATTTAAAGACCCGAGAGAGGCTGGACTACCTGTTCCCAATGTAAATTCATCTTATATTTTTGCTAAAGGCGATCTTTTTTTGTGTTACCCTAATAACTACAATCATTTTGTAAACTACTATCGCAACACTTTTCAACACGGTGGCGTTAGTTTGGAAGAAATGATAATTCCTGTTATCAGGATGACTAATAAATAAGTTGAAAATTCAAATTAGAAACCAATTATCGAGCCCTTTACTTAAAGTAGGTAAAGAAGATTTCAACTTATGGTGATAACTTAAAAGGTAGAAATGAATACCTATTATTAATTTCGTTATTATCCTTTTAGGTTTTGAATTTTAATTTTTGAATTTATAATGAAATACACACAAAACATATTAGATAAGATAGAAAGAATAATAGAGGAAAGCGGTTATGTTATTCGTTACGAAAGAGGCAATTTTCAAAGTGGTTACTGCATTTTACAAGCTAAAAAAGTAGTAGTACTTAACAAATTTCTACAAACAGAAGGAAGAATCAACACTTCTATAGAATTAATACCACAGTTAGCGATCAATTTTGATGCGCTAACCCACGAAAGCCAAAAAATGTATGAAGAGGTATTAAGCGTTAGTGCAGAAAATAACTAAAGATTCGCATACCTCTTTATTAAAAAATCAAAAAAGCTCTCAATTGAATTGAGAGCTTTTTATTTAAAAATATTTTTTACAGCTTCTTATCTTAACTCTCTACCAAACATTTCTCGGACAAGTATTATCAGAGTATTTA
>Ga0207034_1069_pt1 | contig 18259 bp, 20 predicted proteins | sample Alteio_BWMinCont_36_FD_153269 | JGI IMG/M metagenome (GOLD analysis project Ga0207034, IMG submission 153269) | Enriched cells from forest soil in Barre Woods Harvard Forest LTER site, Petersham, Massachusetts, United States -... | ecosystem: Environmental > Terrestrial > Soil > Temperate forest >...
CTGGAAGATCTGTTGGCAACTTTATCGAAATGATTTCTCAGCAACGTCTGCTTTGGGAATGATGTTTGTTGTTGCTTATAATAAACCACAAAAAAATATTTTATGCAAAAGATCAGCCCTTTCATTTGGTTCGATAGCAATGCTGAAGAAGCAATAAATTTCTATCTTCCTATTTTTAAAAACTCAAAAATTATAAGATCCACGCGCAACCCACCAGGTTCACCCGGGCCCGAAGGCGAATTGCTTGTGGCAACTATCGAATTAGAAGGGCAAGAAATTACTTTGATGAATGGAGGCCCTGGTCATCCGCTCACTGATGCCATCTCGCTCACAATAAATTGCAACTCCCAGGAAGAGGTCGATCACTATTGGAACAAACTTCTTGAGGACGGTGGCCAGGAGATCGCCTGTGGTTGGCTTAAAGATAAGTTTGGTCTTTTTTGGCAGGTAACACCAATCATGTTACCCGAGCTACTTAGTGATTCCGATAACGTAAAAGCGGGCCGTGTTATGCAAGCCATGATGAAAATGATCAAGCTGGATATTGCGACGTTGAAAGCTGCGGCTGATGCAAAATAGCTATTAACTTAAAATTATTTTTTAATAAAAATTATCAGAAGATGAGAAAAATAATTGTTTTATCATTTATTTCATTGGATGGAGTAATACAGGCACCCGGTGGCCCTAAGGAAGATACATCAGGTGGTTTCAAATATGGCGGTTGGAGCGCATCGTATGGTGACGAAGTTTTTGGTAAGGTCATGCAAGAACAAATGAAACCTGCAGATCTTCTTTTAGGCAGAAAAACATTTGAGATCTTTGCCGGCTACTGGCCCAAACATGCAGACTTTTGGCCGGGTATCAATGATGTAACAAAATACGTGCTATCCAAGACCATGAAAAAATCAGATTGGCAAAACTCAGTTTTCCTTAAAAGTTTAGCAGATATTAAAAAGCTAAAAAAAGCTAAAGGGTCTGACATTAAAGTTTGGGGCAGCGGCAAACTCGTTCAGACATTACTCAAAAATGATCTGGTTGATGAACTCTGTCTCAAAATTTATCCGGTGACGCTTGGCAAAGGAAAAAAATTATTTGACAATGGCACGATGCCGGCAGCATTTACATTAACAGAAAGTACAGTTACACCAAGTGGAGTAATCGTTGCCAATTATAAACGAGCCGGAAAAATTAAGACAGGTACTGTTGGAGCTTAAGGAGAAAGATAAATCATAGAATTATTTTTTATAAAATTGAAAAGGCATTACTTAATTGTGATGCCTTTTTTACGTTCAATAAAGTGACTTTTATAATTACAATACCGTAAAACTTAAGATTAAGGAAATATTGCATCGCATATATTTGTGTTACCTGAACCTCTTTGTGATCAATATAAATAACCTATAGCAAAACTACTACTAACAATATATTGGTAATAATTATTTGACCAATCATTAACGACAACTGCTTTTCTATGAACAACAAAATATTCTTTTCAGAACAACAACGTTTCAAACAAGTTTGGCTTTGGATATGTTTATTTGGAATAAATGGAATTTCCATTTATGGTTTGATAAAGCAGGTTATTTTAGGATCCCCATTTGGAAACGCACCATCGTCTAATATGGAACTCATTATATTGACACTATTCACAGTTTCCCTTTTCTTCTTATTTTTTAATTTAAGACTTGAAACTAATATTAAAGCTGACGGAATTTATGTTCGTTTTTTCCCTCTTCAATTGACTTTTAAATATTATTCCTGGGATAAACTTACCCGATCATTTGTCAGACAGTATAATCCGATTAGCGAATATGGTGGTTGGGGATTTCGTGGATTTGGAAAAAACAGGGCATTAAATGTTTCAGGTAACAAAGGAATTCAACTTGTAACACAAGATGGCTCGAAACTCCTTATCGGTACAAACAAAGCTGATGAAGTAACTGAAATTTTAAAGGAACTTGGACATTTGACAATAGAGTAAAGACAAAATACAACTACTGTCAATAAAAGAATTGCGCCAGTTAAGCAGATCATTACATACTTTTAATCTTCTCTTCTTCCAGATCAATTAAATACACAATTGAACTCTGGTAACTTCTCTCACTGGCGAAAGTCTTCCCATTACCGCTACACTTATAGCCCTAAACTTTCACATCTTGAATTCTGATAAAAAAAATCTACAAAAAAATGCGCAAGCAAATACTTTCTCATATATTTGCAATCAAATACTTGCATAACATGGAAATACGCAGAGATGTTTTTCAGGCAATAGCCGATCCAACAAGACGAACAATAATAGGTATGGTTGCTCAAAAACCTGTTAATGTTAATACTATCGCAGAGCAATTTGATGTTAGCCGTCAGGCTATTTCTTTACACCTTAAAATCCTTTCGGAATGCGGTTTGTTAAACATACAACGACTTGGTAGAGAACGCTTATATGAAGCAAAACTTGAAAAGCTTAACGAGGTACATGAATGGGTTGAACAATACCACAAATTATGGACAGGAAGATTAAATGCACTAAAAAAATTTATTGAACAAGAAGAATTACAACCTGAAACTATAAATACAATTAGTAAGAATATAAAAAAAATAAAAAATGGAAAGTCGCGGCAATAATAATGAAGTTTTTATTGAAGAAACCTTTAATGCAAGCATTGAAAAAGTTTTTAGTGCATGGGCAGACCCGGAGAAATTAATGAAATGGTATGCGCCTGATGGTTGTACCATCTATTTCAAAAAAATTAAAATCGAGACAGGTGGGCAGTTCCACTCTTGTATTTCAAATCCTCAATACGGAGACTGTTGGTGTATTGGAGAATACAAAGAGGTTTTACCAAACAAAAAAATTGTGTTTACCCTTATCAATGCAGATGAAAATGGCAAGCCAATAATTCCAACCGAAATTGGAATGGATCCTGATTGGCCGGGAGAAACGCTTGTTACCGTTATACTCTCAGAAGAAAAAGGGAAAACCAAATTGCAATTACGGCAAACAGTTTCTCAAAAATTAGCAGAAAAAACAGGTGCGTACCCAAGTTGGTTGCAAATGTTGAACAATATGCAAATCATGCTCAGTCAAAATTAATAAAATGAAAAAGACAATCGTATATGCTGTTTTAACATTGTTGATTTTATCGTCATTCAGTAACGTAAATCAAACAAAAGAGAACAATGATCAAATTAAAAACTCCGCAAATGATACCTTGATTTTTAAAAGTGGTTATTCGGAAGTCAACGGCATTAAAATGTATTATGAAATTTATGGACATGGCAAGCCACTTGTTTTGATTCACGGTGGTGGCTCAACTATTCAAACAACATTTGGAAGAATTATTCCAATGCTTGCGCAACACAGACAGCTGATCTGCGTTGAATTGCAGGCTCACGGGCATACAAGCGACCGAAATAAAGACCTTTCATTTGAGCAAGATGCAGATGATGTTGTGACTCTACTAAAAAATCTCAACGTTCCCAACGCGGATTTTTTTGGTTTTAGTAACGGAGGAACAACGACAATACAAATTGCGATTCGTCATCCTGAAATAGTCGATAAAATAATTCTGGGCTCTGCACTTTGCAAACGCAATGGAGTCCCCATACAGTTCTGGGATTTTATGAAACAAGCACAGCTGGATAATATGCCTGTACAGCTAAAAGAAGCTTATATAAAAGTCGCACCAAATCCTAATGACCTACAAATAATGCACGATAAGGATGTAAAAAGAATGGTAAATTTTAAAGATATACCGGATGAACAGATCGAATCTATTAAGGCTCCAACCTTAATCATCATAGGTGACCAGGATATTATAAAACCTGAACATGCTATCGAAATGCATAGAGAGATCAGCAATTCTGCGTTAGCTATTATTCCAGGTGTACACGGTGAGTATATCGAAGAAATAACAACACTACAATATCATTCTAAAGAAGCTGATTTTGTTATTCCAATGGTTGAAAATTTCCTGAACAGATTAGAAACAAAGAAATGACCGCCCCTAATTGTCACAAGCCTTCTTTGGGAAGACTTGTGACAATTAAATATCTATTACATACTTTTAATTTTCTCTTCTTCCAGATCAATTAAATACATTTGGGCCCTGATAACCTCTTCATCCAAATCAGGGTCTCTATTTCTATCAATTAAAAAATTACGCTGGTGCTCCAATAACTCAAGATAAATTCTTCGATGTTCCGCATCCATTATTTCGTCATCGACTATTTGCATTTTGTCTTCCCAGTGCTTGAGTGTATCTGCAAGCAAAGGTTTACTGATTATATATTCAGCGTATTGATCCTTAAGCACATTCACCGAGTGTGCGTACAATTCTTTCCTGATCCTTTTCGAAACCTTATCTAAATCCTCCTCGGAATTTATAAATGAAGAATTTTGTTTTAAAATATAAGGCAACGTAAGTCCTTGTACCAGCAACGTAAGCACAATAACCACAAAGGTGATGAACAAGATCAGGTTTCGCTGCGGAAAGTCCTGACCGTTACCTAGTGTAACAGGAATAGCTAGTGCTGCAGCCAGTGAAACAACGCCTCTCATTCCGGTCCAGCCCAGTATAAAAGGTCTCTTCCACATCCCCTCGCGGTTCATAGTGTTAAAAGTATTTCGTCTGAATAAATAGGTAGCGAAGAGTGCGAAGAAGGAAGAAATAATTCTTACAGCAATCAAAAGAACTGTCACCCATATTCCATATTCAATAGCAGTAGAAAGCGGAATTCCTTTTTCCCGTAAGCCAGACACTATCTCAGGCATATCCAGACCTATCAACATAAACACCAATCCGTTCAGGATAAACACAAAACTTTCCCATACGCTATATCCTTTTATCCTGCTGGTGCTATTTAAAAAACGTAAGCGATGGTTGGATAAATAAAGACCGCCAAATACAACTGCCAACACACCGGAGCTATGCAGGTGTTCGCCAACCCAATACAAAATATACGGTTCTATCAGTGTAAAAGCAATATCAGATGGCGCATCAGTAGGTAATCTTTTGTGTGCCTGCATAAAGATCCAACCAAGTGCCAATCCAATGATAGCTCCTCCAAATATCATCCAGCTAAAACTCAAAGCTGCATCCTTCCAGATAAATTGACCGGTGGCTACGGCTACCAATGCAAAACGAAAGATGATTAATGAAGACGCGTCATTCAGTAAACTTTCTCCTTCTAGTATTGAAGCAGTCGCCTTTTGTACTTTCACAAATTTCAAAATAGCACCTGCACTTACTGCATCAGGAGGTGAAACTATTCCACCCAATAAAAAACCAAGTGCCAGTGAAAAGCCGGGGATGAAATAATTTGTAAAGATGGCAACGGAAACCGCAGTAAAGAAAACAACTAAAAAAGCAAAACTTCCTATTATCCTGTACCACTTTTTAAGCTCTTTTAACGATATGGACCAGGATGCCTCAAACAGAAGAGGAGGCAGAAAAATAAAAAATATCATGTTCGGATCAATGCGAATAGCCGGCAAGCCGGGAATGAAGCTAATGCCTAACCCCGCTATCACCAGTAAAATCGGGTAAGCGACCTTTATTTTATTAGCCAGCATCTCTATCAAAACAATAATGGCTATAAGTGCTAAAACAAATGGTAATGATTCGTGCATAAATCAAAAATAACCATCATATTTTACAGAAAAAAAATAACTCAATATTTATTTGGTGTTACGCTCCGGTTCCAACATAACATTATAAATTTGTCTCATTAATAAAACATAAACAACATGGCAAAAACAAATATCTACCTGAATTTTCAGGGCAAAACCGAAGAAGCATTTAACTTATACAAATCAGTTTTTAAAACAGATTGGTCTGCACCAATTATGCGAATGGGTGATCTTCCGCAACAAGAAGGAATGCCTCAACTTTCTGCAGATGACAAACGTAAAGTAATGCATGTAGCACTTCCAATTTTAGGAGGCACAAATATTATGGGAACTGATATGCTTGAAAGTATGGGACATAAAGTGATCATTGGTAATAACACAACTATTAGTCTTGAACCTGATACAAAAGAAGAAGCCGACAGAATATATAATGCGCTTTCGCAAGGTGGAACTGACTGTGTAGCCCCTCATGATGAGTTCTGGGGATACTGGGGTGTTTGTCTTGATAGATTTGGAATACGCTGGATGTTTAATGTTCCCAATCAACAATACCAACAATAAAAATATATGGGCGATGAGCAAAACAAAAAAGTAGAGCCCGACAATACAGCGGTAAGAACTGCTTTATGGAGAGCAATGCACGTTGAAGTTGATGCGAAGCCGTATATACTTGAAGATGAAGTAGGATTTAAATTAATAGCGCCGAATGATAATTGGCGACAACGTCCTGATATGCATCCCGAATTCACAAAACGGCTTCGGGCATCTATTGTTGCTCGTGCACGTTTTATTGAGGATCTGATTATTGAACAAAGCAAAAAAGGAATTAGTCAGTATGTTATTCTCGGTGCAGGTCTTGATACTTTTGCACAACGCAGACCAGACATTGCTTCCAAACTTCAAATATTTGAAATTGACCAACCCGGTACACAAACCTGGAAACAGCAACGTTTGATCGAACTTGGTTTCGGCATTCCACAAGGATTGCATTTTGTTTCCGTCAATTTTGAAACATCTTCCTGGTGGGAACAATTATTGAAAGCAGGGTTTGATATCAGCAAACCTGCAGTTGTAAACTGCACAGGCGTTACTTTATATCTTACAAAAGAAGCTATTGTTTCTACACTTGCTCCAATCGCAACGCTGGCTTCCGGTTCAACACTTGCAATGAGTTTTTATTTGCCTATGGAACTGTTGGATGAAGAAGATAAATTTATGCAGCAACTAGGTGAAAAAGGAGCCCGTGAAGCAGGCACTCCATTTGTAAGTTTTTTTGCACCAAATGAAATAGTGGCTTTAGCACATGAAGCAGGTTTTAAGGAAGCGAAAATTATTTCAACGAAAGATGTTGAACAACTTTATTTCATGAACAGAGCTGATCATCTTTTACCTGCAAGCGGAGAAATATTTTTATTAGCAACAACGTAGACAAATACTAACTCCTGATATAAGAAAGTGTTTAATAATAAGCTTGTCATCCTGAGGAACGAAGGATCTAATGATTAATCAATTATTCTGCGACATTAAGAATAAGATGCTTCGTTCCTCAGCATGACAAAAGAAGACTTGCGCCAGCAAAAAATATTTTGCGTAGTTAAATAGCTACACATATATTTGTAGTCAAATAGCTACACAATGAATTTAAGACGAGACGTATTTCAAGCCATAGCAGACCCTACAAGAAGGGCCATACTGCTGTTGGTTGCTTCGCAATCTATGACTGCGGGAGCCATAGCGGCAAACTTTGACACAGCAAGACCTACTGTTTCAAAACACTTGCAAATACTCACCGAGTGCGAATTACTTCAACAAGAGCAAAACGGCAGAGAAATTTATTACCTCACCAATGCAAAAAATATGAAAGAAATAGCTGAGTTTATCGAGCCGTTCCGCAAAATGTGGGATGACAGATTCAACAAATTAGAGACTATAATGAAAAAATATAAAAGCAAATAACATGGAACAGAAAACAAAAATAAATGCCGAAGAAGGTAAACAAGAATTAATGATCACAAGGGAATTTGACCTGCCTGTGGAATTGCTGTTTAAAGCACATGCAGAGCCGGAACTCCTTGAACAATGGATGTCAAACCCTTATGCAACAGCGAAAGCGGTTAAGTTTGAAGCAAAGAAGCATGGCAGTTATCAATTAGAATCGATTGATGCAAACGGGAAGGTGGTATTTAAATCCAATGGAACATTCCATGAATTTATCCCGAATAAAAAAATCACCCGGACATTTGAAATGGAGAATGCACCTATGGGTGTTCAATTGGAGATCTACGAATTTGAAAAACTGACTGACAACACCAGTAAACTCAATATGCATGTAATTTTTGAATCGACTGCTATAAGGGACGAGTTGTTGAAGATGCCTTTTGCTCAAGGCCTCAGCATGGCGCATAACAGAATACAAGAGATCTTAAATAAATTAAAATAAGACACTATGGAAAAGAGAAAATTAATTATCTATTGGATCGCAACAACTTTATTGTCTGTTGGCATGTTGGGAAGTGGTTTGGCACAAATTTTTCATACACAAGCTATGGTTGATCTGGTGACACCATTAGGTTATCCATTATATTTTTTGTACATCATTGGTACCTGGAAAGTACTTGGCGTAATAGCTATTGTAGTTCCACGATTTAAATTGGTTAAAGAATGGGCCTATGCAGGTTTCTTTTTTGTTATGACAGGAGCCCTTGTTTCACATTTGGCAAGTGGTGATGATAGCTTAAAAGGAATTATCGGGCCATTTTTTCAGACTGTTTTTATTATCTTGTCGTGGTATTTCAGACCAGCAAATAGAAAAATTATTTCAGTCAATTAATAAATGAAATAGCATGAATCCTAAAGTTGATTTTTATTTTAGTAAAGCTGAAAAGTGGCAGAAAGAAATTGAGCAGTTGAGAGAGATCGTTATTGACTGCGGATTGACTGAAGAATTGAAATGGGGTTGCCCTTGTTACGCATTTGAGAAAAGCAACATCGTTTTAATACATGTATTTAAAGAATACTGTGCATTGTTATTTTTCAAAGGTGCTTTACTGAATGATCCCAATGGTATCCTGATCCAACAAACGGAGAATGTGCAAGCGGCACGCCAGATCCGATTTACGAATCTTAAAGAAATAGTAAAGCTGAAGAAAATATTGAAGTCTTATATTTATGAAGCGATAGAAGTAGAAAAAGCCGGTTTGAAAGTAAATTTAAAAAAGGCTACAGAATTCACCATTGCTGAAGAATTTCAAAATAAGCTAGACAAAAAACCTGCTTTAAAAAAAGCTTTTTATGCATTAACACCTGGGCGACAAAGAGCATACCTTCTTTTTTTCTCTGCACCCAAACAATCCAAAACCCGCGAAGCTAGAGTTGAAAAATCTATCCCGCAAATTCTTAGTGGCAAGGGATTGAATGATTAGCATTCTTTTGTCGTGCTGAGGAACGAAGCATCTCATTCCTAATTCAACAGAATAATTGATTAACGATAAGATCCTTCTCTGCTCAGGATGACAGGAGTTTTCTAGTTTGATACTTTCCTATATCATTTAGATAATCAATTTATATGTAGATTAATTATTTAGACCATATCATTAAATATGGAGCATCTTGATGATAAGTTATAGCCTCTCTAAACCATGAGGTTACTGATCTATTATGTTGTCTTGCTGGGGCAAAATCAGGAATTTTCCTGAAAGCTTTAAGTGCCAATGAATCAAAGGAAGGATGAATAGGTGACGCAACTTCTACATATTCTACTTTACCTTTTTCATTTATCAGCATGTTAATAACAAGCGTTGCATGGTCGCTTTGAGCGATATGATAATAATTCGGCCACTCTAAATGCTTGTCTATAAATTTTTGTACATCTTTATCGCCGTTTTTAAATTTTGCCACGGCATCCGTATTAACCGTATCAACTAATGCTTTTCCAGTTGTATCAAAATACTGCCTACTTATAACACGCCCTGTGTCATATTCTTCTACAGAAGTTAGTCTTCCGTCTATATCAAAAAATTTCCATGTGCCTTGTTTTTCATCATTTAATAAAATACCGATAGATGAAATATTACCATTATCAAACCATGATTTCTCTATATATACATTGTTCTCATCTTCATAAATAGAATCAGCTAAAGAACCATTCATATTCCAACTTAAAGATGAACCCTGTAGATGGCCGTTATTGTATTCTGCACAATCTCTTTTCATACCATTTGAATAATAGCTGGCAAAAATACCTTGGCGGATATTATGTTCATATCTCCCGTATGATGAAGGAGTTCCATTTGCATAGTAATAGCAAAATGTACCGTTTTTTATTGTACAGGCACTATCCTCATACAATCCCACCATCTGTATTTTTTTAGTAAACAGATAAACATCAATTCGATACCAGCCGCTGTCTGTTTCTCGTATATTACTATAAAAGCTTGCATTAGATAAGTTGGATGGCTTCCAATTCCAATCATAAAATTTTTCGATGGTCTGAGCGAAAATAAAATTACAGAAAAGACAAAAGAAGAGTGTGAGAACAATACGCAATGTAGATAGGATTTAGGTGCTTTTAAAAGTAAGCAACTTTTAAAACATTGGCATTATCTGAATATTAAGTTTATGTCAAATATTACAATTCCTTTTCTTGGCACAAGCCTTCTCTTATAAATTTATTTTTACTAACACTTGCTGCAGATCCACATCACACCATTGTACTTGTTCATCTGCTTTAAACCATGTCAACTGGCGCTTAGCATAGTTACGGGTATTTTGTTTGATCATTTGCACCGCATATTCTAAAGAGATATCGTCTTCCAAATAACTGAATAATTCTCTGTAACCTACTGTTTGCAAGGCATTCAACTTTTTATATTGTTCCAGACTTTTCACTTCTTCTTCCAGTCCGTCTTGCATCATTACATTAACTCGTGCATTAATTCTATCGTACAATACTTCTCTTGGCATATCCAACCCAATTTTAATAATATCAAAATCGCGTTTTTTTCTATTGTGCGTTTGAAAATCAAGGATCGATTTTCCGGTAGATAATTTTACTTCCAAAGCACGCATCAATCGCGTAGGATTTTTATTTTCTCCTTTAGCATAATATAAAGGGTCTACTTTTTCAACTTCCTTTTGCAGCCATTCCAATCCCTCCCATTCATAATCTGCTATTACTTTTTCTTTTATTTCGGGAGAAACTTTTGGCACTTCATCAATACCATGGCAGAATGTTTTTACATACAATCCAGTACCACCAACCATTATAGCAATATCATTCTTTTTAAAAATTTCATTGATACTTTTTAATGCATACTGCTCAAAAATAGCCGTATTCATTTCTTCCTGAATAGAATGAGAATTAATGAAATAATGTTTTACTAATTTCAATTCTTCAGATGAAGGTTTAGCAACACCAATGTTTAATTCCTTAAAACACTGACGACTATCTGCCGAAATAATGTCTGTAGAAAAATGTTGTGCGAGTTGTATCGCAATATTTGTTTTACCAACGGCTGTTGGGCCAACAATAACAATGCAGGTTTTATTCATAAAAATTGAATATGTAATATTTGATATTGAATATTAGAGAAAAGCATTGAACAAAATATTACATATAAAATCTTCAATATTAAATTTATTTAGAACTCTTCGTTACCAGACTCTTCCCCATGATCTTCTTCGCTTTCGGCTTGTTCACCATCTTCGTCTTGTTCACTAAACCCTTCCAACATTGCTGCTGCATTTAGATCGTATTTTTCTTCTACTTCTGCCAAACGCTTATCTATTAAGCCTTTTGTACCATATTGAGACGGGCCTATTCCCTCAGATCTCACAACCTTAGGATAGTCGATCTTTTTATCTTCTTCCTTATCTACATTGATCAACTCAATATTGAACGTCCATTGTTTTGTAAAATCATACACATAAATGAACTTCTGGTTAGGATCTTTTATTTCTGTACCAAGCACAGTTTCTGCCATAATTAATGGCTCAGCCTTATATTCTTTATCGGCATATTTTTCTAAAGAAATTTCTCTGCCCTGTAACCAATTGTCATTACTACGAAAAAAGGTAGCCTGAAATTTACTATCAAACTCGTAAGCTTTTAGAATACTACTATGCAAATCTGCAAATGTTTGCTTATGACGAATAATTATATCTCTATAAATACTATCGTCTTCTTCCCAATAAATTCTGAAACGTAATATTGCCATGGCGCAAAAATACTTTTTTAAGTCTTAAATAACAAGTTATAACTAAGAACCAACAACACCTAGTTCCGTAGCCTTTTTTAGCATAAAAGCATAAGCAGCATCATAATCGTTAGGTATTACACCATCTAAAATAGCTTCCCTGATGGCGCTTTTAATATCACCCACTATTCTTCCGGGAGGCAATTTGAATGTTTCCATAATTAGCTCGCCGGTTATTGGCGGTTGCCAGTTTCTCAATTTATCACTTTCTTCTACCTCAATGCAACGCTTGCGAACCATTTCGAAATTATCTAAAAAACGCTGTACTTTTTGTTTGTTTTTAGAAGTGATATCAGCTTCGCATAAAGTCATTAATGAATCAATATCTTCTCCCGCATCAAATAACAATCTACGTATAGCCGCATCCGTTATATTGTCTTTTGTTAAACTGATGGGGCGCAAATGTAGCTCCACCATCTTACGCACAAATTTCATTTTATCATTTTGCGGCAATTTCAATTGCGTAAATATTTTTGGCACCATCCTGCCTCCTACCACTTCATGTCCATGAAATGTCCAGCCATGGCCCTCTTCAAATTTTTTGGTAGCGGGCTTTGCTATGTCGTGCAATACTGCTGCCCAACGCAACCATAGATCATCCGTCTTTTCGCAAATATTATCTACTACTTGTAAAGTGTGGTAGAAATTATCTTTATGTCCTTTGCCATCAATATATTCAGCACCAGCCAGATCGACCATTTGCGGAAAAATTATTTTCAGTAACCCGCTTTTGTATAAAAGATCAAAACCGATCGAAGGTTTTTTGCACAACAATATTTTATTCAATTCATCAGCGATACGTTCCTTGCTTACGATCTTAATCCTATTCGCATTTTCACTGATCGCAGCAAAGGTTTTTGCTTCGATCGTGAAATTTAATTGTGAGGCAAAGCGAATAGCACGCATCATACGCAAAGGATCATCACTAAAGGTTTGTGATGGTGCCAATGGCGTTTCAATATTTTTTAATTCAATATCTTTTACTCCACCAAATGGATCGATCAGATCACCAAAATTTTCTTTATTTAAACTGATCGCTAACGCGTTGATCGTAAAATCTCGTCTGTCTTGATCATCTTCTAAAGTGCCGGTTTCGACTTCCGGTTTCCGACTATCCTGACTATAACTTTCTTTTCTCGCACCTACAAATTCTATCTCAACATCTTCAATCACAATTTGTGCCGTACCAAAATTTTTAAAGAAACTAACAGAAGAAACAGGACTGAATTTCTCCGCCACTTTATGTGCTAATGCAATGCCATCTCCTATGCAAACAATATCAATATCTTTTGTATTTCTACCGATGATCTTATCACGCACAAAACCACCGATCAAATAGCAAGGCACTTGCAACTCTTCAGCGGCATTAGCTATCTTTTTTAAAATAAGAAGTTCTTTATCGGTGCAGTTAATGTACATTTTGTAAATGTAAAATAAGAAACGGCAATTCTGAAATAGAAAATAAAGAATAAGAAATAAGAAACATGAAATAAGGAAGTAAATACAGGTAAATTACTCATATTTTATTCTATCGCTATCCATTTGAGATGATGAATACAATATACTTCTCCGTACAAACTTCCTTATTTCTTATTTTATGTTTCTTATTCCTTATTGACATTACTTGGCATTAATCTTGTCAATATAGACATCCAATCAAAATCACCGGAATTAACCGTTAATTTTGACATTTTGACTATTTATTGAAAAAATATGAACAAGAAGTTTTTTTTGCAGGGAACAGAAGAGGAAATGGAGTTTATGCCGATAATGCCCTTGAATGAGGATGCTAGTGAAGACAACGATACAGCAGCTATTCCCGAAGAATTACCTATACTTCCATTAAGAAATACTGTGTTATTTCCAGGCGTGGTTTTACCGATAACCGTTGGTAGAGATAAAAGCATTAAAGCCGTAAGCGACGCTTACAAGGCTGACAAATTGATAGGCGTTATAGCGCAAAAAGACAGTACCGTTGAAGAGCCTACAGTGAGCGATCTGGAAGAAATCGGTACGGTTGCAAAGATCGCTAAACTAATAAAAATGCCGGATGGCGGCACAACAATCATCATCCAGGGAAAAAAACGTTTTAAGATCGAGGAAATTACAAGCGAGGACCCTTATTTTAAAGCTAAAATAAAAACACTTGAAGAAGAAGTTTTAAAAGATGACAAAGATTTTAATGCAATGGTCGGAAGCATTAAAGATCTTGCTTCGCAGATAATTACATTATCGCCAAATCTTCCCAGCGAAGCTGCGATCATTTTACGCAATATTGAAAATCCTTCTTTTCTTATCCATTTTGTTAGCAGCAATTTGAATAGTGATATCAAAGAAAAACAAAGTCTGCTGGTAATTAATAATATCAAGGCGAGAGCTGAATTATTGATGAACCTGATGCAAACCGAATTGCAATACACTGAATTAAAAAATAAAGTAACCAATAAAACAAGAGCTGAACTGGATAAACAGCAACGTGAATATTTTTTGCAGCAGCAAATGAAAGCCATCAAAGAAGAATTAGGTGGAGATAATATTGCTGAAGTAAAAGAGATGCTAAAAAAAGCTGAAGGCAAAAAATGGCCGAAAGCTGCGAAAGAAATGTTTATGAAAGGCGCAGAAAAATTAGAGAGAATGCATCCTAGCACCCCTGATTATTCTGTTGTGTATAATCATCTTGATTTAATGCTCGACTTACCTTGGGATGAATATACAAATGATCAATACGATCTAAAAAAAGCAAAAAAAATATTGGACCATGACCATTACGGCATGCACAAAATAAAAGAAAGGATACTTGAATATTTAGCCGTATTGAAATTAAAGGGTGATATGAAAAGTCCGATTTTATGTTTTGTCGGCCCTCCGGGAATTGGTAAAACAAGCCTGGGGAAAAGCATTGCCAATGCAGTTAGCAGAAAATATGTACGTGTTAGTTTGGGTGGTTTGCATGATGAAAGCGAAATACGCGGACATCGCAAAACCTATATTGGTGCTATGCCCGGAAGAATTATACAATCTATCCGTAAAATAAAATCAAGCAATCCTGTAATGATATTGGATGAAATTGACAAGGTTGGCAATGATCAACGCGGAGATCCTTCTTCTGCATTATTAGAAGTGTTGGACCCTGAACAGAACAATAATTTTTACGATAATTATTTAGAGCTTGAATATGATTTAAGCAAAGTACTATTTATCGCTACAGCAAATAATATCAACAATATACAACCCGCATTGCGCGATCGTTTAGAAATTATAGACTTGAGTGGTTATGCTATTGAAGAGAAAATAGAAATTGCTAAACAACATTTATTGCCAAAGCAAAAAGAAGCACATGGTTTAAAGAATGTGAATCTAAAAATAAGCGATGCAGTTCTCGAAAAAATAATTGAAGACTTTACAAGAGAAAGTGGTGTTAGAGAATTAGACAGACAGCTTGCAGGTGTGATGCGTAATCTCGCCAAACAATATGCTATTAAAAATAAATTAAAACCGACCGTAACACAAGCCGACGTACAAAAAATATTAGGCAAGCCTAGATACAGCAATGAAATGTACAAGATCGCTAATATGGCTGGTGTTGCTGTTGGTTTAGCATGGACATATGTTGGTGGTGATATTTTATTTATTGAAAGTCTATTAAGTGAAGGCAAAGGTGAATTAAAACTAACGGGGAATTTGGGCAATGTAATGAAAGAGAGTGCTATTACGGGTTTCACATGGCTACAAGCCAATGCAAAAAAACTAAATATAGATCCTGAATTGTTCAATAAAAAGAACGTTCACATACATGTTCCTGAAGGTGCAACGCCGAAAGATGGTCCTAGCGCAGGTATCACCATGACTACAGCATTAGCAAGTGCATTCAGCGGAAGAAAATTAAAACCTTACCTGGCAATGACGGGTGAAATGACTTTGCGTGGACAAGTATTACCAGTTGGTGGAATTAAAGAGAAAGTGTTAGCAGCAAAACGTGCGGGACTAAAAGAAGTAATCATGTGCTGGCAGAATGAAAAAGATGTTGACGAGATCAATCATCTATACATTAAAGGCATTAAATTTCATTATGTGAAGACGATGCAGCAGGTGCTTGATATTGCTTTAAATTAGAAACCTATACTTGTTCTGTTTTCTGAGTCTTTATTTTATTTATCGCCCATGCCCAAGCTAACAACAATAATATTGTAGCTATGATAAATTGATAAAGAACATGTATAAATTGACTGAAGTTTTTATCTTTGATAAAATCGAAACTCATTGTATATATACTCGTGGATAAAGCTATAAGAGGTGCATACTTAAAGGCAACGGCTATGCCTCTTTTGTTTTGAATTATAATTTCTTTCCCTGCATACCCTCCAAAGAGATAGGTTAAGCCAAATATGATTGCTATTAATAATAAAGTGATTGGATTGAATATACCCGCAAAAAGAAATAAAATATTGTTAGCATCACCTCCGCTCTTGATTACAAACAGTATTATCAATATCAATAAAAGAGTGGTGGTTGCATTCAGCATCTTCTTTCGCCCTGTTTTTTTTTGCTTCAATAGTTGTCATAGTACGAGTATTTATTATTGATTCTAATTTCCTACCATTTCCCTAGCATTCGCCAGTGCTGCAGCCGTAGGTCTTTCGCCACTCAGCATGTGTGCAATAGCAGTGATCCGCTCATCGCCCGAAAGCTGGCGAATGGAGGTTGCAATTTTATCTCCTTTAATTTCTTTATAAACAAAATAATGAGCATCTGCTTTGGCAGCTATTTGCGGTTGATGCGTGATAGATATTAATTGGTGAGATGCAGATAATTCTTTCATGATCAATCCTACTTGTTTAGCCGCTTCGCCACTGATACCGGTATCTATTTCATCAAATATCAATGTAGGTAGTTGTAATTTTTTTGCGACTAATGATTTGATACAAAGCATTAATCTGCTTAACTCTCCACCACTCGCTACTTTACGTAATGGCTCAAAACGGTTGCTTTTGTTGGCGTCGAATAAAAATTCAATAGTATCACTACCATAACTATTTAAGATAGTTGCATCAATCTGTATTTTTATTTGCGCATTAGGCATACCAACCTGCGCTAATAATTTGTTTACTTGTTTTGTAAAAGGCTCTATTGCTTTTTTTCTGTTGGCAGATATTGTTGTGGCTAGCTTTTCTGCCTGTTGTAATAATTGTGCGACCTCTTTTTCTTTTTTGGCGATCGTTTCTGTGATATTAAATATTGCCGTCAGCTTTTCTTCTAGCGAATCTTTTATCGCCAATAATTCATTCGTTGTATTTACGCCGTGCTTTTTAAATAATTTATACCCGACTGCCATTTTATCGTTTACGATCTGGATTCTTTCTGCACTGTATTGCACTGTGTCATTTATTCTTTCCAATTCATCAGCGATATCCTGTAGCTCTACTTGTGAACTTAGTAAACGTTTGGAGAGTTCCGGAATATCAGTATGGTATTGCTCTAATGAGCGAAGTTTATTACTCAACACTTTTAATTGCTGAACGATTGGCTGCTCGCTTTCTTTCAACTCACCATAAATTCCACCAAGCTCCTGCTTTACACTTTCTGCATTGCTTAATAATTTCAATTCAGCATCTAATTCTTCCAGCTCATTTTCTTTTAATCCCGCTTCTTCTAATTCATCAAATTGAAACTTATTGTAATCGAGTTCCTTATTGGCATTGGATTGCTCTAATTGTAAACTTTCCAGTTCTTTTTTTGTTTTGCTGTAACGATTGAATACGCCGGTATACTCCTGCAAAATATCTCCGTTGCCTGCAAGCGCATCCAATACTTCTCTTTGAAAATCATTATCGCCTAACTCAACAGTATCAAATTGTTGGTGCAGATCAACAAGCAAAGAACTCAATTCTTTTAACTGGTTTAAATTAACAGGTGTGTCATTTATAAAAGCTCTTGATTTACCATTTGCTGCGATCTCTCTACGTACAATAACTTCATTCTCCGCTTCCAGATCATTCGCTGTAAAAAAATCTTTTATTTCTTTGCTTTTTATCAAACCAAAAAATGCCTCAACAACACATTTTTTATCTTTAGAAGATAATACAGCAGTGTCTGCACGTTCGCCCAAAACAAGACTCAATGCGCCTACTAGGATACTTTTACCTGCACCAGTTTCCCCCGTAATAATATTCAGCTTTGATGAAAAATCAATACTTATTTCATCGATGATCGCGTAGTTCTGTATGTGTAATTTCTGAAGCATATATCTGCAATTAGCCGGATAGCAAATTAGCAAATTCGTTGGGTATTATTTGGAATTATTTACAATTGTGCCAAAATAAAAAGAGCCCGCAAATTGCAGGCTCTTTCGTGTTATATTTTCAGGAACTATTTTACT
>Ga0207034_1070_pt1 | contig 18081 bp, 9 predicted proteins | sample Alteio_BWMinCont_36_FD_153269 | JGI IMG/M metagenome (GOLD analysis project Ga0207034, IMG submission 153269) | Enriched cells from forest soil in Barre Woods Harvard Forest LTER site, Petersham, Massachusetts, United States -... | ecosystem: Environmental > Terrestrial > Soil > Temperate forest >...
GAATGGGTATCTCGCGGATAGCCTCGGGCTCTGGTAAAACCAACGCGTCATTGACCTTATCGGAATCAATGGAACGGGCGGCGTTAAATGCCCGAGCGACACTACGCTCATTATCTAAAGCGGATTTGAGATCGAACTCGCGCGATTTTGCCTGAGCTTCCGAGGTCAAAAGGTCCGACCGATCGATCAAATGCGATTGGGCGCGTTTCACATTAAAATCCCGGATCCTTAACGTCCGATCCCGACTTTCCTGTTGGACCCGCACCATCTCGCGCGCCACCGCGAGGTTCCAATAACAGGTTTCCGCGTCGGCCAAAGTAGTCTTGGCTAAGAACGCACTGTTGTAAGCCGTAGCCCGATCCTGGGCTTCCGTCGCACGCGCCACGGCGCTATCGACGGCACCAAATCCGTTCTGCCAAATCGACTGCGTGAGCTGCAGGCTCAACCCAGTGGTAACCAGGCTATCTTGCGGAACAAGTTGCGGGCTCACGCCGAAAATCGAGTTCTGGGTAATATTGTAAGAAAGCTGCGCTTGGAGCCCGAAATCAAAAAGCTTGCGGACACCGAGTTGGACCTGATCGGTGACCGTGCGATCCCCTTGAAACACCGGGACAATGGTCTGGCGCTGGTCATCCGTATATTGGGCTGTTGCAAAAAGCTGGGGCATAAACGGCGTCTGCCCTTCGACGGCACCCTTCAACGCGCCGTCACGTGTGGATACCGCACCCTGATAGCCTTGGTGCGCGCCGCGTACCTGATCCAGGTATCCCGCCAGAGAAAGTGTCGCCCCCAGGCAGTCCACCCAGGGGAACGTGCAAACCAACAGAAGAAAGACAAGTCCGGGTGTTTTCATAACAAGGTGCGTGTTGGTGTTGACGCTTTATTTTAAACGGTTTCTTCCATTATGAAAGCGGATCGCATCGTGCATCCAAAGTCCAGTTAGGAGGCGAGACGTGCATGAACTCGCAAAAAAAGAGTCAAAATGGACATAAGATCTCAGAATGGGAACATTTAGATTTGGGAGACACGATGGGAAGTGCCACAGGCGCCGAGGAACACGCGACGTTAGCCGGAGGGTGGTCAGGAACCGATGATGCCGCTTCCACGGCTCCGAGCGATCAGCTCGGGAATCCCCCGCTAGCAGAAGGGGAACGCCCACCCCATGAGATCGCGCGCGATCTCGATCATAGTGTACAAGGGGACGAAGAACAGCAATTCCAACGGGCGCAAGAAGCCGACGAGGCGGTCGATGAAGCAGACAGGGCCGAAGTGGCCGCCAAGCGCGCCCGTTGGCACCAACTCGCAGAAAGGGTACGGGCAGTGAGGCATAGGTAAGGCTAATCGCGCTCCTCCAAAGGAATGGAATAGCGCAATGCCTTGCGATAGAGAGTCCCGCGATCGATACCCAGGATCTCGGCTGTTTTGGATTTGTTAAATCCGACATTTTCAAGAACACTCATAATGTGATTCCGTTCCAGGTGGGCGAGCGATAAATCATCGCCGAAACCGGGCTCGGAGGGCCCAGGCGGTTTCTCATCGATCACTTTCAGGGAAGCGATCTCGGGCGGAAAATCCTCCAAAAAGAGGACCTGGTTTTTTGACATTGCGACCGCGCGCTCGATCGCATTCTCCAGCTCGCGAATATTTCCCGGCCAAGCGTAGATCGCAAGCGCCCGCATTGCCTCTTCCGAGATCGAGGTGACCCGACATTCATTCTTCTTTATAGACCGTGCAATAAAGTGCTGGATCAGGAGAGGCAAGTCTTCCTTTCTTTCTCGCAAAGGCGGCACTTCTACCCAAAAAACCTTCAGCCGGTAATAGAGATCTTCCCGGAACCGCCCTTGGGCTTTGTCCTGTTCGAGATTGCGATGGGTGGCCGCGATCACCCGCACGTCCACCCTCTGATTTTCTGAAGCCCCCACGGGCCGGATCTCACCCTCCTGGATCGCGCGCAACAACTTCACCTGCATGGCGAGTGAAATATCTCCGACTTCATCAAGAAACAGGGTTCCCCCATTTGCCTCTTCGAAAAGCCCCTTCTTGTGGGAAAGGGCTCCCGTAAATGCGCCCTTCACATGCCCAAACAGTTCCGACTCAAGAAGGGTCTCCGTCAATGCCGAGCAGTTGACGGTGACGAAGGGGCGATTTACCCAACGGCTTTTTTCGTGAATCGCCCGAGCCACCAGTTCCTTTCCGGTCCCTGTTTCCCCCAAAATGATGACGTTGCCCCGGGAGAGGGACGCTTTGGCAATCGCGCAAAAAACTCCGATGATTGCAGCACTTTTGCCCACCAAAGTCCGCGCTCCGCCTTCCTCGCCGGCGATCGGAGTTCCCACGTCGTGAACCAGCGCTTTAATTTGCTTCAAAGCCCGATGAATCACCGGGACGAGACTTGTCTCGAGCTCGTTGAGATCGAGCGGTTTGCTCAAATAGGCAAATGCTCCCTGATGGATTGCCTGAACCGTGGTCTCCATGTCTCCCCGACCGGTCAGCAAAATCACAAACGAGGGTCGCTGCGGATCGGACTCTTCAATCAACGATAGGCCACTTTCCGCACCCAGGCACAGGTCCGTCACGACTACGGGAAAATAACGAGATCGAAGTAGGGCCTTGCCGTTCTCCGCTGTGTAGGCAACTTCAACCGAAAAACCGTGTCGTTCCAGAAGGAGGGAAGTAAATCTCGCCACCCCCCTATCATCTTCCACCAAGAGGATGGCAGAGTCTTCCCCTGATCCTGATCCCAATTCCAAGCCCATTCCTTGCTCCTAACGTGGAATGAGCCTTATATAAATCTCGGTATGAAATTTGACAAGATCCGTCAAAAGATACGGTGGTCACCCACTGGCTCCCGCCGACACCTCCACTGCCTTGTCTCGACCCCTGAGAAAATCCTTTTGGACTTCTCGCTTATCGGCCTTCGTGGACGCCAACAAAATAAAATAGAATACCGACCCCTGACCGAGTTCAGATTGCGCCCAAATCCGTCCCCTCATTTGCTCGATGATGCGCTTGCAGATCCCTAATCCCATCCCGGTCCCGGGGTATTCATCAGCATGATGGAGCCTCTTGAACACTTGGAAAATTTTTTCAGCGTACTCCATCTTAAATCCGATCCCATTGTCCTTTACGGAAAACCGCCACTGCCCATCCACCAGATCGACCCCTACATGGATTTTCGGGATTTCGCCCGTTCGGAATTTAATCGCGTTGGAGAGGAGATTCTGAAATACCTGGGTCAACAGATTCGCATTGCCTTTCACCTGAGGCAATCCATCATGAGTAACCTGTGCCCCCGTTTCCTTTATCAGCCCTTGCAAGGCTTCTACCGCCCCCAAAAAACATTTCTCAGCATTCACATCGGTAATCAGGAATTCCGACGAACCTACTTTCGCATAGGCCAACAGGTCCCGAATGAGATTCGTCATCCGCGAGGTTCCACTTCTTAACCCGTCGAGCAGGCTTCGAGACTCACCATCGAGCCGCCCTTCCAGCCTTTCATTAAGCAGATAAGCAAGACTGCTGATCGTGCGCAGGGGCTCCTGCAGATCGTGCGAGCAAATATGGGCGAATTTTTCAAGCTCCGCGTTGGAACGTTCCAAAGCAAACCGGATTGTGCGCTCGCGCTCTGCTTCCAGTCGCTCCGAAATATCCCGAATGACCATTAATATCCCTACAGAAACCCCTTTCTGCAAGAGCGGCATACCCGAGACTTCCGTCCAGATCACGATTCCCTTTGCCGTCGCTATCCGGGCTTTAAAAAGAATGGTCTCCCCGTTCAGGACCCTCTTAAAGTTCTCCTGGACCAACGATTCATCATCAGAAGTGAAAAGCTTTTCCCATTGGCCTCCCATGCGGGCCCCTACTGCACAACCAGTCAGGCGTTCAAAAGCGGGACTCAGCGACGTCACGGTTCCTTGCAAATTCGACGTCACAATGATGTCGCGAGCGCTCTCAATAATGATGCGCTTAGACTCTTCCGATCTGGCGAGGAGCTCTCCCTGTTCCGTAAGCATCTTGTTCTTACGATACAATTCGGCAAAAACCGCAACCTTCGATCGCAAGATACGGGGATCGAAGGGCTTAAAAAGATAATCCACGGCGCCTGCCTCGTACCCTTTAAAAACCAAAAACGGGTCCTTAAAGATGGCAGTGACAAAAATAATAGGAATGTACTTGCATTTTTCTCGTTGCTTGAGGATGGCAGCCGTCTCAAAACCATCCATCTCCGGCATTTGGACATCGAGCAGGATCACCGCAAAATCGCCGTCCAACAAACAAGAGAGCGCCTCTCGCCCGGAAGCAGCCTTTACCAGATTGTATTCGGGACTGGCTAGTACCGCCTCCAATGTCACCAACCCATCACTACGGTCATCGACTAGGAGAATATTGATCTTCTCCATCCGCTTAGACTCTCCCCAACCTGGGTTTCCCCATCCAGATATGCATCAGCGATAGCAACTTTTCGGGATCTACCGGTTTGGTGATGTAATCCGAAGCGCCGGCCGAGATACATTTCTCCCGATCCCCCTTCATTGCTTTAGCAGTGAGCGAGATGATCGGGAGTGCACATAATTGCGCATTCTGCCGAATGAGGCGAGTCGCCTCGATTCCATCCATCTCCGGCATCATCGTATCCATCAAAACAATGTCGTAATCCGGCGCCTCTCCCAATATCTTAAGCGCGACCTTGCCATTCTCAGCGTACGTCACCACCATCCCACGGGATTCGAGAACACTGGTGATTGCGAAAATATTGCGCACATCATCATCGACAACGAGCACCTTACGCCCGGTGAAGTCGGCACCCGACGGCAGCTCGGGAACGGAGACGACCGGTTCGGAGAGAGATTCTTGCGGCACATCTCCCGTGTACCGATCCGGAATGTACAGGGTAAAGGTGCTGCCTTCGCCCGGCGAACTCTCAACGTCGATCACCCCACCGAGCAGGCGTGCAATCTCCCGGCTGATGGTCAACCCTAAACCCGTGCCACCGTACTTTCGATTGGTGGTGCCATCCGCCTGTTGGAAGGCCTCGAAGATCAGTCTCTGCTTGTCCTTGGGAATACCGATGCCGCTATCCTTCACGGTAAACGCCAGCACCCTCCCGTCGCTACCGAGCCCACTCAACGCCGCCTTGTGTTCCCTTTTGGCCAATCCGATATGCATCGCCACCGTGCCATGTTCGGTAAACTTGAACGCGTTAGAGAGCAGATTCTTCAGAATCTGCTGCAAACGGTTGGTGTCGGTGAAAATCACCTTCGGCACCATGGACGCCACTTCAAACGAAAAGCCCAGTCCCTTGTGTTCCGCCACCGGACGGAAAGTCTGCTCCAGATAGTCCTGCACATCCTTAACGGCGACCTCCTTGGGATCGATCGGCATTTTGCCCGCCTCTACCTTCGAGAGGTCAAGGATCTCATTGATGAGGGCCAAAAGATCGCAACCCGCCGAGTAGACGGTCGAGGCGAATTTAACCTGTTCCGCAGACAGGTTCTGATCTTTGTTTTCCGCCAGCATCTTGGAGAGAATCAAAAGGCTATTGAGCGGAGTTCTCAACTCGTGCGACATATTGGCCAAGAATTCGGATTTGTATTTCGAGATAAGAGATAGCTGCTCGGCTTTTTCCTCGAGTGATTGGCTGGCCAGCTCGACTTCTTGATTCTTAACCTCTAAGAGCTTTGCCTTTTCCTCGAGTTCTTTGGCTTGCGCTTCCAACTCCGCGTTCGAACGCTTCAACTCCTGAAGCAGTTCCTCCGTTCTCATGCTGGAAGAAATCATATTCAAGATCACGCCGATGCTATCCATCAGCTGATCGAGAAAGTTCAAATAGTTTGGGGTGAACGCTCCAAACGAAGCAAGTTCGATCACCGCCTTCAGTTCGCCTTCAAAGAGGACCGGCAGCACCACGATGTTTGCGGGCCTGGCTTGTCCTAAACTCGAACTTACACACAGGTAATCATCGGGAACATGGGTGAGCAAAATGCGCTTCTTCTCAAAGGCGCACTGCCCCACCAACCCTTCCTTCAAATGGTATTTGTTCGAAACGTTTTTCCGGGAGGTAAAAGCGTAGCTCGCGATCAAGCTCAGCACGGTATCGCCGCCGTCCTGCTCGGTCATGAAGAAGGCGCCTTGCTCCGCATCCACTAGCGGCGTCAACTCAGACATAATCAACTGAGCAACCGCCGAAAGGCTGCGCTGCCCTTGCATCATCTCGGTGAACTTAGCGAGATTTGTTTTCAACCAGTCCTGTTCGTTGTTCTTTTGCGTCGTATCTTTCAGGTTCGCAATCATCTGGTTGATGTTGTTTTTGAGCGCGGCCACTTCGCCTTCCGCTTCCACCGTGATCGATCGGGTCAAATCGCCTTTGGTTACCGCAGTAGACACTTCCGCAATCGCGCGTACCTGGGAGGTGAGGTTACCGGCGAGCTGGTTGACATTATCCGTCAGGTCCTTCCACGTTCCCGAAGCACCCGGAACCTTCGCTTGACCGCCCAGCTTCCCTTCGATTCCGACTTCGCGCGCTACCGTTGTCACCTGATCCGCAAACGTCCGCAGCGTATCCGTCATGCTGTTGATCGTATCAGCGAGAGCTGCCACCTCCCCTTTTGCTTCGAGTACAAACTTTTGATTCAAGTCACCATTGGCCACCGCGGTCACCACCTTCACAATACCGCGCACCTGCTTCGTCAAATTCCCGGCCATGAAGTTGACGTTATCCGTCAAGTCCTTCCACGTTCCCGAGGCGCCCGGAACCCTCGCTTGCCCGCCGAGTTTTCCTTCGATACCGACTTCGCGCGCTACCGTTGATACCTGGTCAGCAAACGTCCGCAGAGTGTCGATCATGCTGTTGATCGTATCAGCGAGAGCTGCCACCTCCCCTTTTGCTTCGAGTACAAACTTTTGATTCAAGTCACCATTGGCCACCGCGGTCACCACCCTCACGATACCGCGCACCTGCTTCGTCAAATTACTGGCCATGAAGTTGACGTTATCCGTCAAGTCCTTCCACGTTCCCGATACACCCTTCACTTCCGCCTGGCCACCCAGCTTTCCTTCGGTACCGACTTCCTTCGCCACACGAGTCACTTCTGCCGCAAACGAGTTGAGCTGGTCCACCATCACGTTGATCGTGTTCTTGAGCTCCAAGATCTCGCCCTTCGCATCGACTGTGATCTTCTGGGACAAGTCGCCTTTTGCTACGGCAGTCGTCACCTTCGCAATGTTGCGGACTTGAGACGTAAGGTTACCGGCGAGCTGGTTGACATTATCCGTCAGGTCCTTCCACGTTCCCGAAATACCCTTCACTTCCGCTTGGCCACCCAGCTTTCCTTCGGTGCCGACTTCCTTCGCCACACGAGTCACCTCCGCCGCAAACGAGTTGAGCTGGTCCACCATGATGTTGATGGTGTTCTTAAGCTCCAAGATCTCGCCCTTCGCATCGACTGTGATCTTCTGGGACAAGTCGCCCTTGGCAACCGCGGTCGTCACCTTCGCGATGTTGCGGACCTGAGACGTGAGGTTACCGGCGAGCTGGTTGACGTTATCCGTCAGGTCCTTCCACGTTCCCGACACACCCTTCACATCGGCTTGCCCGCCGAGCTTTCCTTCCGTTCCGACTTCTTTCGCAACGCGTGTCACTTCAGCGGCAAACGAGTTAAGCTGATCCACCATCACGTTGATCGTGTTCTTGAGCTCAAAGATCTCGCCCTTCGCATCGACTGTGATCTTCTGGGACAAGTCGCCCTTGGCAACCGCGGTCGTCACCTTCGCGATGTTGCGGACCTGAGACGTGAGGTTACCGGCGAGCTGGTTGACGTTATCCGTCAGGTCCTTCCACGTTCCCGACACACCCTTCACATCGGCTTGCCCGCCGAGCTTTCCTTCCGTTCCGACTTCTTTCGCAACGCGTGTCACTTCAGCGGCAAACGAGTTAAGCTGATCCACCATCACGTTGATTGTGTTCTTGAGCTCAAAGATCTCGCCCTTCGCATCGACCGTGATCTTCTGGGACAAGTCCCCTTTTGCGACTGCGGTCGTCACCTTCGCTATATTGCGGACCTGAGACGTGAGGTTACCGGCGAGCTGGTTGACGTTATCCGTCAGGTCCTTCCATGTTCCCGAAACACCCTTTACTTCCGCCTGGCCCCCTAGCTTTCCTTCCGTGCCGACTTCCTTAGCGACCCGAGTCACTTCGGAAGCGAACGAGGACAGCTGGTCGACCATCTTATTGATCACTTCTTTGATCTGGAGGATTTCACCCTTCGCATCGACCGTGATTTTTTGCCCCAGATCGCCATTAGCAATCGCAGTACTCACTTTTGATACGTCCCGCAACTGCACCGTGAGGTTCGATGCCATCGCGTTGACATTATCCGTCAGGTCCTTCCACGTTCCCGAAACACCCTTCACATCCGCTTGCCCACCGAGCTTTCCTTCGGTACCAACTTCCTTGGCAACTCGAGTCACTTCTGCTGCGAACGATCGGAGCGTATCGACCATCGTGTTGATAGTGTCTTTCAGCTCCAGAATTTCGCCTTTGACATCGACCGTGATTTTCTGTGACAGGTCGCCGTTTGCAACCGCGGTCGTCACCTTCGCAATGTTGCGGACTTGCGCGGTAAGGTTGCCGGCGAGGCCGTTGACATTATCGGTCAAATCCTTCCACGTTCCCGACACGCCCTTCACATCCGCTTGCCCGCCTAACTTTCCTTCGGTACCGACTTCCTTGGCAACTCGAGTCACTTCCGCTGCAAACGATCGCAACTGGTCGACCATGACGTTGATCGTGTTCTTGAGCTCCAAAATCTCACCGCGCGCATCGACAGTAATTTTCTGGGACAAGTCGCCGTTGGCGACCGCGGTCGTCACCTTGGCGATATTGCGGACTTGCGCGGTAAGGTTGTTGGCGAGGCCGTTGACATTATCCGTCAAATCCTTCCACGTTCCCGACACACCCTTCACATCTGCTTGTCCGCCCAATCGGCCTTCGGTACCGACTTCCTTTGCCACCCGAGTTACCTCGGCAGCAAACGAAGAAAGCTGATCCACCATCACGTTGATGGTGTTCTTGAGTTCATAGATTTCGCCCTTGGCATCGACCGTAATTTTCTGGGACAAGTCGCCTTTCGCAACGGCGGTCGTCACCTTAGCGATATTGCGCACCTGATCCGTCAAATTGCCGGCAAGACTGTTCACGTTGTCGGTCAAGTCCCGCCAAACTCCGGACGCCCCTTTCACATCGGCCTGGCCGCCGAGCTTCCCTTCGGTGCCAACTTCCTTCGCCACCCGGGTCACTTCCGAAGCGAACGAGTTCAACTGGTCGACCATCGCGTTTACCGTGGTACCGATGCGATTGAACTCCCCCTTCACCGGACGGCCATCGATCTCAAGGGACATCTTCTGCGACAAATCCCCCTTTGCGACCGAAGTGATCACGCGCGCGACTTCGTTGGTCGGTTGCACCAAATCGCCGATAAGGGTATTGACCGATTCCACAGCTATAGCCCAGGCGCCTTTGACCGTTCCCATCGAGGCCCGTTCGGTCATCTTCCCTTCCTGGCCCACCGTTTTACTGACTCGGGCGAATTCGTTCGCCATGTTTTCGTTGAGCTCGATGATGTCGTTAAGAACTTCCGAAATATCAGACATCATCCCTTCCCCGCCTATTGGCATGCGCACCGAGAAATCCCCGCGGCGAACCGCCTTTACCGTTTGCAAAATACTGCGGAGTTGCTCCTTGCTCGAATGGGACATTTCTGTTCCATTTCCATTCAATTTGGATTCGATGCTTCGGCGCCCTCGAACGCCCTTAGGACCTGAGGAAGGAGCATCTGGCGTAGGCAGAATACGGTGAGACGCAGGAGTTGTATTAGGAGTTAAATCTTCATTCATAGTTTTTAATACCGGTTTATTGAATGGTTTTTGCTGCGAACCACACCAACTTCTAGCTGTAAGCTATCCGGTTGTTGTAATTCGGAGCGACTTTCACTCTAAAATCCACCATTATGGGGTTACCCTCAGAAAATCAAGCAAAGCATATGCCGTTGACTATCATGGTCAAGCTGGCCCATGGCGTCCCCGCCCGGCCTCGATTAGCTCGCCAGACAGCGGCGCCCGCTCGATCCAAAATTTGTGCACATAGCTCAGCATGTCGCGGTAGCCATTCAGATCGCGCGGTTTGTGCATGTAGCAGCTCGCAGCCTGATCATAGACAGCTCGGATATCTTCCTCACGGGCCGAACCCGACAGCACGATGACCGGAATATTCCTCAAATTAGGATCGGCCTTGATCTCCTTGAGTACGGTCAGCCCATCCATCTTGGGCAAGTTCAGATCCAGAAAAACCAGCGAAGGAATCGGAGCAGAATTATATTTTCCGACCCGTCTTAGAAAACAAAGCGCCTGCTCGCCGTCAGGCACTTCGTGAATTCTAAAGGGAAACTGTTCTCGTTTTAACAAAATCTCAATCACGTTGGAGTCGGCAGGATTGTCTTCCACGATGAGAATCTCGCATATACCTTGCCCTGATTCCACAACCTTGTCATTTGTTTGAGACGTCTCGCGCAACGCCCATTCCCCTTCTCCCCCCTTCACTTTTCTCAATCCATTTCGCCCAAATACGTCGGGCACGGTAAAGGAAAAAACCGATCCCTTCTTTTTGGCAGGCTCTACCCAGATCCGGCCGCCTCTTTCTTCGATCACTTTCTTACAGGTCGCGAGCCCTATTCCACTCCCTTCAACACCTTCCTGGGTGCGCAAGCGAACAAAATTGCAAAAAATGTTTTGGCGCGACTCCGGGGCAATCCCTATTCCATTATCCTCGACGGAAAGGATCCATTCATTTTCCCGGCGGTGCGCTGAGACCACAATCCGTGGCGGCTCCTGACTTCGGTACTTGAGGGCATTGCTGAACAGGTTTTGAAAGACCTCGCGGAATTGGGTATCATCGCCGAGCACTTCCGGTAGGTCATCAAACGTGATGGATGCCCCGCTCTCGGCAATTTGAGCTTCCAAATCATGCAATGCGCTGCGCACGGCATTTTCCAAGGAAATGGACCGCCATTCCATCACCTTGCCTCCGATGCGCGCGTTCCTGAGCAACGCCTCTATTAACTCATCCATTCGGCGGCAGCCATCGACCGCAAATTCGATGTACTCATTGGCTTGGGAGTCGAGCTGATCCTCGTAACTTTTCTTCAAGAGCCGCACGAAACTCGAAACCGTTCGCAGGGGCGCTTTGAGATCATGGGAGGCAACAGAAGCAAAATGTTCCAGTTCGCGATTGGCACGGGCCAGCTCTTCTGCCTTCAGACGGAGTTCCGCATCGACTTCCTTGCGAAGGGTGACGTCTTCCGCAATGCCGGCAACCCGAAAAGCATTTCCTTCCTCATCCCGCACCGGGAACGTGCGATCCCAAATCCAACTGACGCCGCCATTGGGCAACAAGATCCGGTACTCAGTGGAAGAGGGTTCACCGCGACTTTGTTTTTCCCGGCTTGCCAACCAAAACTCTTTATCCTCGGGATGAATCGATTCGAGAACCCTCTCGGGGTTCTGACTCACCTGCTCCCGGGACACACGCCAGATTTGTTCGAACGCGGGACTTAGGTAGAGAATACGCCCGCTTGCGGCTTCCAAAATGTAGAACACTTCCCGGATGTTTCCGGCGAGCTGCCGAAACCTCTCGTCGGAATCGCGCAAGTCTTGCTCGCTGCGGGTCAGTTTCTCTATGTGCTGTTTGCGCTCACTGATCAGCGCCGCAAGAAACTGCGAAGTGGCGGCGCTGACGATGATGAAAATCTGCAACATCAAAAGCGCCTTATTCTCTTCGGCTATAGGGTACTGCCCAATCCCGGTCAGTGTACCGTGTATAGCTAGAGTGGAAACTACGGCGACCAACGAGGCTCCCCCCCATTGGAGAAAACGCACGGAGGCCCAAACAAAAACCGGAATGTGAAGGAAGGCCAAATCCAACGAAGCGGGAGCCCCAAAAGTCACCCCACACAGCCAAACCGAAACCGCGAGTAACGTGATTCCCTCCGCGATCTCGGGCCAGCTCCAGTGGCGGCGTAACGCCTCCCTTAAGCTAAAGACCCAGGGAACCAACACGAGGGCTCCCCCCGCATCCCCCACCCACCACGTAAACCACAGGGTGGGAAGATCGGCCCACGCCATCGTTTTCCCGAGGTACAGTGATAGCGTCCCCACAGACGCACTCACCATCGTGGCTACCCCGCAAACCAAAATGAAAAAGCCCACATTCTCCGGGCGATCAAAATATTTCCGGGCAGGACAAAGGCGTGCGAGTAAGGCAGTCCCCACGACGGCCTCGAGCATATTGCCGGTGGCGATCCCGGACGAGATCCACAACCCAGTCGGCGTAAACCACTCGTTCGCTACGAAGGCCCCCAACCAAACCACCGGCCAGTACGGAATGCCTAATAAAAGGAGCCCGCAGAGCGCAATTCCAGTGGGAGGCCAAACCGGCGAAACGCTAGTGTGCTGGAAAGCGAGCGCCAAGCCCAGTTTTGCCGCCGCGACATAAAGAATAAAAAGCAATACACCGGGCAACTGTTTAAAAAGGTGCCGGAACAATCCCATGCTTTCGTTTCCCCCAACGATGAATCGCCAAACTATTGCGTTCCGCTGTCGGGAGTCAAGAAAAGCAATGGATGAGTGAGTTGAAAAAGGCTACTGAGGAAGCTCCACAGTCGACAGCCAATACTGCGTGATCATGGAAATGACCGCCTGGAAGCCCTCGAACTCTCGCGGCTTCTGGATGTAACTGTTGGCATGGAAATCGTAGGCGCCGTTGACGTCGACTTCATTCGATGAGGTTGTCAAAACGACCACCGGGACTTTTCGCAAGCTCGGATCTGCCTTGATCTCGCGCAAAACATCGCGGCCATCTTTTTTGGGCATGTTCAGATCCAGTAGGACTAAGTCGGGACGCGGCGCCTGCCCCCAATTCCCTCTCCGAAACAAGATGTCGGTTGCTTCCTCACCATCTCGGGCGAAGGTTAACCGGTGTTTAAACGAACATTCTTTAAAAAAACGGGCTAACAAGGCTCTGTCAGCAGGGTTATCCTCCACCGCTAAGATATTGATGAGTCGCTCGGGCACCGGCCTTCCCCTTCCTGGGCGCCTACTATAGGTTAAGAAGGTGCATTATTGAAGCAGATTTCGATGCGCTCCGCCGGCTGCCTCAACGGGCTTATCAACAAGGTGGGATCAAAAGCCGCCAAAAGTAGCGTATCCCTATCTGCGCCGGCGCTCTTTTTCAAGCTCCTTGACCAGCGCTCCGAACGTTTCCTTTAAGAACTTTTTTCGCTCCAGCGCCCTCCGGTGTTCGGTCCGGACCGCATTCGGAAAGCGCCTTAAGGCAGTACAAAGGAGAAAAGGCGCCCGGGATGGAATATTTTTTTGAAGGTGCTCGCGCTCAAACCAAAGCTGGGCTTCTCCGGGAGTATCGACAGAGTGATACCCAGGATAAGGATATTTTTCATGAGAGAATCTCATCATACCACTCAATGATAATCATGCGAAATGTCGCTCAGGCCGATTCTTTCGCTATTACTGTTTCAATAAACATTTCCGTGAAACGCGAGCTCGAGCCAAGAATGTCCACACCCGAGGCGTCTACGCCAATTAAAAAAGTAGGCCGGCCCAGCGCTAGGGCGAGTCGAAGGTAAAGAACGCGATGTCCGGGCCGGAAAGGTTCGTCGCCGGTCGTTCTTGTGACGACAGACGCCGTGTTACAGGTAGCGACGCCGTCAAAGGGCAGGAGCTGTTATGAAGTCGGAGGGAGCGGGCTGCATTTTCCCCTTGACGATGGTCTGAAGAAAAACCGGCCCTTTTCTTGTCAGTGTCGACACTTCTTTTATAACCCCCGTTATTTCGTATGGGTTTCTTTGTGACGTTCCTTTGTCATCGCAAAGTCCCCGGGTGGTCCTGCCGAAGCACTTCTCTTCTACCGTCATCCTAACCCTCGAAAAGCGGTCCCCAAAACCCGTGGTAGAACCACGTGTAGGAGGAATTCCATGACCGACCAAGAAGTCTTGCAAGCGATGTATGCCTGTACTGGGAATGAAAGAAAGAGCCAGGTACGGTGGCTCAAGCAATTGGCGGAGGTCGAGAGAAAACGGCTCTTCGCATTAGCGGGATATCCGAGTCTATGGGCGTTCGTCCACCGAGGGCTTAATTACTCAGAAGGCTCAGTGGGAAAACGAATCCAGGTGATGCGACTCGCGGAGAAATTTCCCCTGGCTTATGAACTCTTGGAGAAGAGCGAAGTCAGCATGGGCGTTCTCTCCCGATTAAGCCCCCACGTGAATGAGAAAAACCATCAGGCTCTGCTGCATCAAGTTAAAGGTAAGAGCGTGGCAGAGGCGGAAATTTTGGTGGCTTCCCTCAATCCCAAGCCTGAAGTGAGGGATTCTCTCCGTAAATCTCCGGCCGCCAAAGAACAGGCTGAAATGGAAGTAACCCCATCGCCTCGTTCGATACCCAAACCGAAAGTAGCTCCCCTAACCCCAGAATACTTTCACGTAAACTTTACGATTTCCAGGGAACTTGCCCAAAAGCATAAACGATTAAAAGAGCTAACCCGCCATCTGCCCAAGCCCCCATCCATGGAGGCTATCTTCCAAGCAGGACTGGAACAGTATTTGAAGAAATATGACCTGCAAGAAAAACTGGCTCCCAAAGCTGAATCTTCGAAAAAACCCCTGCCCCGGAAACATACGAGGTACATTCCCCGGGAAATTAAGAGAACGGTATTTCAAAGAGATAAAGGACAGTGCACTTACGTTTCCCCTGATGGCAAACGGTGTGGAGCCACAACCCAGCTTCACTTTGACCATCGGATTCCTTTTGGATTGGGAGGCAGCTCACACGACTCCAAAAATATTCGTCTACTCTGCCAGGCCCACAATTTATGGCAAGCAGTGCAATGGTACGGTCCCAACAAAATAGACAGACATTTACGAAGGCCGTGGTCCCCTTCGGGTTCATAACGGCTTCTGCCCGTTGACCACGTCGCTACCTGTAACACAGCGTCGGTCGTCGCAAGAGCAACCGGCGACGAACCTTTCCGGCCCGGACACCGTGTTCTTTGTCTTACGGCTCGCCCCTGCGCTGGCCCGGCCTACTTTTTTCTGGCGTAGAAACGACCGATCGGGGTGCTCCTCCTACAAACGAAATCTGATAATATTTAGATGTGCACTTAATTGTCTTCGCGGTCTCTTTTTTGATTTTTTTCCCGTCCCCCTTGGCGGGTGCGCAACCATTCGATCTCAATGACTACGTGGCCAAATGCAAACGTGAAGGAGTCAATTTACCGTCCGCGGAGGAACTGGATTGTTCGAAGAATGCCGAGATTCCGATCTATAAAACCGTTTGCCGGCCAAGATTCCGGGAGCAAATCCCTCGGGCGCGCCTCCTCCTGGACACGCAGGAGAATGCCACTGGGAACCAATTCCGGGTCCCGTAGTGGGCGACACGAGCGCCGACTTCCCTGATCAGCTACCTCCGACGGAGCCGGTTCACTAAAAGCGATCTCATATCAATGATAATCATGCGAAATGCCGCTCACCCCCGCGTTCGAAAGCAACGGCGCCGCCGATTCCACAATCACGTGGGTCACTCCGCCCTCGTCGGACTTTTGGATTTTTCCCTCGCAAAGCAAAAAAGAAGATGTATTGAGAATCTCCCGAAACTTTTCATAGATATTTCTCCATACCACGAGGTTGATAAAACCGAATTCGTCTTCCGAATACTTAGGTAGCATTCGCGAGGTTTTTGGTTCGCGCGCCTATTTGGTGGCCAGCCGCTTTTTTGAGGGACGACAACGATCCTGGAAAAGCATCGAGAAAGCGGTGGAAGAGTGGCAGGTGCCCTGTATCGCCAGCAATCTCCCCCTCTTCCATGTCCCGAAAAGAAAAGCATTGCAGGATGTTCTGACCTGCATTCGCCATACGGTTCCGCTGAGTGGGGCTGGGTTTCGGCTTCTCCAGAACAGCTCAAGGCATTTGAAACCGATTACAGAGCTGGAAAAGATTTTCGAGGCGCATTCCGAGTGGGTAGCAAACACTGTCCGGATAGCGCAGGACTGTTCGTTCTCTTTGGACGAAATTCGCTACCGGTACCCCACCGAATGGCTGCCGCCGGGAGAAAATAGTTCAAGCTACCTGCGTCGGCTTGTTTTTGAGGGAGCGGAAGAACGCTATCCGAGAGGTTTGCCGGCTGCTGCCCGTGCTCTGATTGAAAAAGAGCTCAGCTTGATCGGAGAACTTGCGTACGAAGATTATTTTCTGACCGTTGTCGATATCGTCCAATTCGCGAAGCGAAAAGAAATCCTGTGTCAGGGAAGGGGATCGGCAGCAAATTCGATCGTCTGTTACGTATTGGGGATCACCGCAATTGATCCGGTGCGGATGGATCTTTTGTTCGAGCGGTTTCTGTCGCGCGAGAGGCGGGAACCGCCGGACATCGATATCGATTTCGAACATGAACGCCGCGAGGAGGTGATCCAGTACCTTTACCAGCGCTACGGCCGGCACCGTGCCGCTATCACCGCTGAAGTGATCTGCTTTCGAAAACGATCGGCATTCCGTGAGGTAGCTAAAGTTTTTGAGTTGCCCCTGCCCCAAGTGGAAAAATTCCTCACTCTTATCCGAAAAACGCCACTTTCCGAAATTACCGAGGAAATATATGCGCAAGTGTTTCCACGGTTACCCCGGTTGCGCTGGGAGCAGTACTTGGCTGCGGTGCGTGCGGTGCAAGGGTTTCCCAGGCACTTGGGAACGCACGTGGGCGGGTTTGTGCTGTGCCAAGATCTCCTTTCCCGCCTTTGTCCGATTGAAAAGGCGGCGATGGAGGGGCGTACGATCATCCAATGGGACAAGAATGATCTCGATAATTTGGGGTTCGTGCGGGTCGATATCCTGGGATTGGGCATCCTCACCGTTTTGCGAAAAGCGTTGGGCTATTTGAAAAATCATTATGCTATCGATCTGTCGCTTGCTTCCATTCCCGCCGAAGACCCCAAAGTCTATGAGGCAGTCAGTCGGGGGGATACAGTCGGTGTTTTTCAAATTGAATCGAGGGCGCAGATGAATATGCTGCCCCGGTTGAAGCCGAAAAATTTTTATGATCTGGTGGCCGAAATTTCCCTGGTGCGGCCGGGTCCCATTCAAGGAGAGATGGTGCACCCCTACCTGCGCAGGCGTTTGGGCAAGGAACCCGTGGAAATTCCCCACCCGGATCTCGCTCCGATCTTGGCGCGCACTTATGGAGTTCCCATTTTTCAAGAGCAGGTGATGAAAATGGCGATGACGGTGGGAGGATTTACCGCGGGCGAAGCCGATGAGCTCCGACGAGCGATGAGTGCCTGGCGAAGGGATGGCAAAGATCGCTTGAGTGAGCTCGGGCGGAAATTTTACCAGGGGATGCGGGATCGCGGCATTGAGACTATTTATGCGGAACGCATTTGTGCGCAGATCGAGGGATTTTCCGAGTATGGTTTTCCCGAATCGCACGCGGCCTCTTTCGCGCTATTGGCTTACGCGACCGCATGGTTCAAGGTTTACCACCCCGATGTATTTTTGCTGGGGCTACTGAATTCCCAGCCGATGGGATTTTATTCGAACAACACTTTGATCTACGACGCCAAAAGGCACGGTATCGGTGTCGAAGGCGTCGATATCCAAGTGTCGCAGGGTGATAACACCCTCGAGCAATCGATGGTTGTGCGGCTCGGTTTTCGGGAGGTGACGGGGCTTTCTAAGAACGTCGCGACGGCTATCGAAAAGGCGCGCATGGAAGGAAAATTTCGATCGCTTGGGGATTTGACCGAACGTTTGAAGCAGGCGATGCGCCCCCAGGCGCTCACCAAACGCGATCTTCTCCTTCTGGCCGGTGCCAACGCGTACCGCGGCTTGGGGTTGGAAAGGAGGCAAGCGTTTTGGGAGATTCAGGGGCTCAATCTGCCCGATAGCTCTTATCTTTCTCCGGCCGATATTCCACCGGCTTTACCAAGGGAACGGGTATGGGAAGGCATTGCTTTGGACTACGAAGCGGTCG
>Ga0207034_1071_pt1 | contig 18080 bp, 12 predicted proteins | sample Alteio_BWMinCont_36_FD_153269 | JGI IMG/M metagenome (GOLD analysis project Ga0207034, IMG submission 153269) | Enriched cells from forest soil in Barre Woods Harvard Forest LTER site, Petersham, Massachusetts, United States -... | ecosystem: Environmental > Terrestrial > Soil > Temperate forest >...
CGATTATGGGCAGCCTGGGCAACAGCCGTTTGTTCGTCCTTCCACAGGGAAAGAATCACGCGGGCCAATTCGTCCGCGTCAAGCGGGCTGAACAAATTCAATTGAAGTATACGAGCAAGCTCGTCATTTGGAGGAATTCTGGAAGCGATGATCGGTATTCCGGCGGCGGCACCTTCCAATACGGGGAGACTGTTCGATTCGTAGAGTCCCGCGGAAATGAGGAACGCCGCTTTTTGATAGAGTCCGACCAAATCCGCGAACGGCACTTTGCCGAGGTACTGTACGTAGCTCATCTCTTGTTCAGCAATAAAGGCGAAGATTGCGGGTGCGGCGGAAAAACTCGCTCCTGTCATGATCAGCGGTATCCTCAAACCTTCCAGCCGTTCGATTTTCTTGAGAGCTTTTAGAACAGTCACATGGTTCTTATGCGGCCAGAGCTGCGCCGGGAGAAAAAGATATCGTTCAGGGACTTGATACTCTGCCGGGAGCGACAAATCCGTGCGGGGAACTGAAAAATCCTCCAGGCTTACACCTTCCGGAATCACCTCGATTTGATTCGGGCAAATGCACTGGAAATGGTCCAACAAGTCTCGCTTGATGAACTCACTACTCGCCTGGAAATAGGTCGCGTGCTGCGCGCTCAGACCGTATGTGATTCTCCGGCTAAGCCGCCGCGGCCAGCTGAAAAATTGCGGGTAGTGGACATGTTGAATGTCATGCATCGAAAGCACCGTCGGCTTCCGAGCGCTAAAAAACGGCAATACCACTGTCGGGACGTAGAGGATATCGACTTCAGACTCCATCATCTGTCGAACATTGTCCCAAACATGATCGCTCGTGAATTTGTAAAGAGCATTCCTGCCAGAGAGTAGCGCCGCCCGACAAATGCTCCTTCTGGCAGTGAGAAGCCATTCGCCAAGGACCGCTATTTCGAAGTGGTCCTGTGTCCGAAACTCTTCGAAGAGGTGCTGATTCGCCTTCGTAACATACAGTCGGAAGAAGCAGTCTCTGCTCGACAGCCTTGCAAAACCAGCCAGCAGTCCCAAAGTGTATGTATTCACACCACCGGCATAAGCTGGATCGATCTGGAGGCAGTTAACGCCGATCCGCATAGAAGCGTCGAATTTGTTCGATCACGTAGGATTGCTCGTCAGGTGTCAGGAGGCAGGATGAGGGCAACGAAATGCCGCGTCGATAGATTTCCTCGCTGACTGGAAAAGTGCAATCTACACCGCGTATTGCCTTGCAGTGTGCATAGCATGGCTGGAGGTGCAGGGGATAGAACAAACGCCGAGTCTCTATGTGCTGCCCCTGCAAGAAGGCGGCTAGCGTCGCTGGGTCTTCGCAGAGAAATGAGGTAAACCAGAAAACCGGCTGACAACGGGGATCGATGTAGACCGGCCGAAAATCCGATAGATCACGCAATTCGGCGACATAGCGATCGTGGATCTCGCGCTTCTTGCTAACGATGGTTCGCATTTTTTTCATCTGCGCGATTCCGATTGCAGCCTGTAAATCCGTGAACGAGAAATTGAATCCAATCGATTCGTGAACGAAGGTTCCCTTGTGGTCGCGTCCGTAGTTCTTGAGACGATACGCGGCCTTAGCCAACGCATCATCGTTCGTAAGCAAAATGCCACCTTCTCCGCAGGTGATCGTCTTGTTGCCGTAGTAAGAGAGAACGCCCACATCTCCGAACGTTCCGACATGCTTGCCTTCGAAGCTGACGCCAATTGCCTCAGCGGCGTCCTCAACGACGCGTAGCCCGTGCCGTCCTGCAAAGGCCATGACCTCGCTCATGTCGGCACTCTGGCCATACAGATGAACCGGCATTACAGCCTTTGTTTTTCGGGTAACAAGCCGTTCGGCCCACGTTACGTCTAGACAGAAACTATCCTCCCTGACTTCGCATAGTACAGGCGTAGCACCGGCCAGAATCACCGCATTGGAGGACGCGATAAAAGTGAAGTTTGGCACAATCACTTCATCATCAGGGCCTATCCCGAGTGCTTTCAGGCCCACAAAAAGTGCCAGCGTCCCATTGCATACCGCTATAGCGTGTTTACCGCCTGTCAGCTCAACAGTCCTCTGTTCGAATTCTCGCGTCAGTTCGTGCTCGACGACAAATGTTGAATCGATGACTCGTTCGAGCTCACGGAGCTCGCTCTTATCGATCCATGGTTCAATTTGAACGATGCGCCTTTTTTCATTCTGAATAGGAATGGTCATTTTTCTCAAATCATCGCGTTGCGGCGAGCTCCTTGAGCGAACCGCGCCCTCCGGTTATCACATTCACGACCGGCAAGTGTTCGATAATCTTGATGCGGTTTTCACCCCTAACGTATGTCAGATTCCCTCGCGAGTCCCGAGACTCCCTGAACTTGCTGAGCACGTAGGCTTCGTTGAGGTCCAACGGCTTGAATCCCGCTGCCACATCGGACCTGATGAAAAAGGCATTGTGCCCCCAAACGTTTGCGCCCACGAGGATGTAATCATTCTGTGTTGCGAGGTAGGTGAGCGCAGCCAACGAGCAGCCATAGTAAAGGTTGGAATGATGAGCGACAGTTCGGTCGAAATCCTCTTTGTATGGTACAGAAATGGGCTGCAGCCCGAACACGCTATTGTATTCGGCAATCACGATGCGAGGCTTCACTGATCGAATCGCCTCCCAAATCCAGTATTCATTTCCGTTGATGTCGATCGAAAGGAGTCCGATGTCTTCCGAAAAGCCGGACTCCTGGAGGATGGCATCGATATTGTCTCTAGTGATCCACGCGCACTTTGCCTGCAGGTCGAACTGCCAATAGATTTTGTCCGTCCGAATGTAACGAATGTCCGGCTCACTGGCATCCAGTACCATTCCCTGCCAGTGATTGTTGAGGAGGAGAAACCTCGTATTACTTTCTTCGTAGTTCTCGACCCCAAACTCGATAAACGTCTTGTTCTCGATCTTTATATTACTTATCAAGAACTGTATGATTCCATCTTCATCCCATTGAGAGAACACTTTAAATCCGACGTTTCTAAAATCGGTGTTTGGCGGCAGAGTAGCGACTCGCCAACTCATTTCTTTGCCCAGAAGAAGCAAGGAAGTAAGGCTGTGATGCTGGCCTCTTCTCCTCAGTCTTTGGTACGCCAACTTTGCGCTGGCCTTGATCAACGTTGTGTCCCCAATTGTTCTTTGGCAGAACGCGCTTCCTCCTTGAGTGAAGCCCGATTCGAGTCGAAATGCCTCCTTTTCGGAGCAATCTGTCGAAGATAGCCCACGACCTTTCGGACTAACGACCGCCGTTGCACGCGCTGGATTTCGGCGGCAAAATACGGGTCAGGCCTGAGAGAATCGGGATACCGATAGGCAGCCTCTGTCGCCTCTACTAGGTGGCGTTGTCTGAGAGGCACCCAGCGACAGTGGGTTCCCGACCCGTCCAGTCCGATGTTGTACACTCTGGATTCCACAGGCAGCAAGGTTACGGCGTTCTGCCTGAAATGAGTATAGGCCCAGCGGATGGCCCAAGAATCTAACTTGCCCGCCATTTGCGATTCGAGCATGCGAGAAAGGTCCTTGCCCCCACGATTGAATAATCGCTGCATATCTTTGTCCAAACTGAAACGCGCGTAGTCGGAGACGTTCCAATCTGCTTTCGCCCAGCGGTCTTTCCATGTACCCCAGCCCCACGAGCTGCTTCGGTATGTGAAGAACGCATCGCAAGCATAGTTCCTAGGAGCGCGAACGGCATGGTTGAAACCGCTAACAGAGAAAACGCGCGGTTCGTCCACATATCGCTGCAGAGCGCTGTTCATAAAAGTAAGGAAATCAGGTGCAGTCAGCAGATCGTCCTCCATAACGATGGCTCGTCCGAACTGGTCGCAGACCTGCGTTACTCCTCTGATCACTGAAGCGGCCAAACCGAGATTTTGTTCGCGCTCGACGATGGTCACGCACCTGAATCCATCGACCGTACGAATGAACTTTCTGACTGTCTCGACTGGTGTCGCGGCGGACTTATTTTTAGCCGCATCCGCGAAAACGAACAGATCGCTCTGCTGCGCCAGACGATTCGCGCACAAATATTGCACTGTGCGGCGCGCATGCTCGGGGCGGTTGTAAACGAACAATGCGATGGGAGCCAGAACCTCCGGACGACTACGGTGCGGAGACGAATCAGCCATCGTTCCGTGAGATCCCTTAGGTGATTGGTTGTCGCAGTCCGTCAAGGCTGACTCAATCGAGACGATTTGCGATGCACGATTAAGAAAAACCCCAAGGCCAAAGTAGCTGTATAGGCAGTCCCGGAAAGAAGCATGCCATAGACTGCTCCTCGCAATCCGAAGTAGATCACGAGTGGAATACCTCCAAGAAACGTCGTGGCTCCGCTGCACACATATGCGAAGAAAACGAATTTCGGACGCTCCACAGCCTTAAGCGCATTGTTTATTGTGTGGCCTATCGTCATCACTATAGGTAGTAGAGCCAGGATGAAAAGCAACGGAGCGAGACCATCGAACTTTCCTCCATACAGAACGTGTAACACACCCCTGCCCACAATTCGAAGGCCGAGCGCGAACGAAACGCTCACGCCTAGCATCGTCACAGCGAAGAGCCTCCAGAGGGAAAAGAGACTCCCTATCTGCTTCGTCGCATAATGGGAGGCCATTGCGGGCAACATGAGATAACCAAAAGCCGCGAACACTTGGTCCACAGGAGCAATGAGATTGTATATCGCCTTTAAGTCCCCCACCTCGTTCACGGACAGGAATGCTGCGACCAACCAGTAGTAACCCTGCGTCATCAGTTGGAACACAAAGGCGGTCAGAAGGACCCATCGCGTATATTCCCAATGTGTGCTCCAATATCCCGGTTCTGACTCTAGAAACGTCTCCGCAGTCTTCCCCGAGAACAGTTTCCTTCCGTAACTCGCCCCCGCTACGATCCATCCCAGCGCCAGAATCAGGAATACGGAAAGGCTGTCAAGTAAATGCAATGTCAACGCGAGCCCAAGACCCAAGGAAACAGTAATGAAGAAAGTTAGAGAAGACTGGGCAGCAAGCGCCGGCTGACGCTCTACGTAAAAGGCGCGACGCAGCAATACCCCTGACAGCAGCACTCCAATCGTCAGCCCCAGGCCTATAAGAGCGCGAGATGCAAGACGAGGTGCGGCCCACGAGAGCAGGAGGCATATCAGCAAAATGGTTCCGCTCAATAGCACGCAAACAACCAAGTTGCTACGGACCGTTAGCCGCAGATACTTGGAGAATCGATCGCGGTATCTTCCTGAGCCATAGATCGTGAATGGTTCGAGGATCACCGCGTTATGCAAACCAGCGAGGAAGGTGAATAGAGAATAGGAGAGCGCGAACATTCCATACTCTTCAATGGTTCGCGTGCGTGCCAGCGCCACATTGGCCAGAAAGACGCCGCCAACAGAGAGCGCTTGATCCGCAAACCCGTTAGCAATGAGTCCAGGCCTGAATACCGACTTGGATCCAGAGTAAGGTCGGAGCCAACTGCTTACTCCCCGCATCTCTTGTACAACAGGCGCGGCAGCGTCGAAGGTATTGTCAGTATTCAAGTCAGAAGTGTTGTCCATGAGTCTTCGTTTCTGGGAAGTGGCACCGACGCTCGTTCGGCGCGACAGAGGGGCGAACTGCAAGCGCTCACTGATCCTCAATCTGGCCGCCCCGCTCTGATAAGGACTGGCTCCAATTCCTTGACATCAATCTCCGCCGCTACTGATCGCATGAGTAGCTCGAATGAGAGTACGAACCTTTTACTTTTGCGGCGCAGAATAATTCCCTCCATCCCTTGCAAGGGCCCGCTCCTGACGCGCGCGCGCCGGCCGACTTGCAGATAGGGATGCGGTTCGATGTTATAGCCGCCACCCAGACAGTTTCGAATAGCTTCGACCTCCTCATGCGGCACCGCGCAAGGCCTGCCGTTGAAAGCGACGAGCCGCGCTACTCCCGATGCTTCCAACACGCGCATGCGATCAATCAGTGCGACGCGCACGAATACGTATCCCGGAAGCAACGGCAACTGCAGCTTTACGCGGCGATCCTTCCAGCGCCGCGCCGATTCGTATAGTGGAAGGAAGTGTTCCACCCCTCTCACGGTGAGCTGTTCGGAGACGCGTTTCTCCCGGTTCGCGCTTGTATACGCCGCATACCATCGTGGAATGCAGTAATTCATCGGTGCTTCCGGCAGAGCTGTTCCGAGAATTGCTTGCGCCGCCCCTCTCCCTGAACTCACGGTTGCACCTCGTGACTGAGCATTCGTCGCTCCCGTAGCAGATTCCGTAGTCCGACAGCTCCGCCCCATCACTTACAAGGGCATTTGTGACCTAACCCATGTCTTTCCTACAACATAGAGACAGAACGCATCACTATTGGCAGTTACGGTCCTCGACTTCGCGTTTCGCACTGCTCGTCTGTTTCGGCTCCTCAGACAAATGCCGGTGCCCGTTCGATTCCGAGGCGTACCCGTTACGCGAAAACCGCAGCATCTGCGCTCGCGTGGCCGTCAGCACTTCAATGGCAAACATCTTTCGGGGATCGCTCGCATCTACAGCATCCCACTGGGCCTTCCAGACAATCCACGTCGTCATCAGCGTGATTCCGAGCATGGTTCCGAGCGCGATAATCACGCTGCGCGGCGGGAACGATTTTTTTGTCGGGACCATCGCCGCGTCCAACACTTTGACGGTGGGAATCTCCTTCGCTTCTTGCACCTTCGCCAGTTCGTATTGTTGGGTCAGCAGTTCGTAGACAGTCTCTTGAACCTTTGTTTGTCTGTACAAGTCCGCATACGGAACACCCAACAACGGCAACTTCCGGATGGAAGGATAGAGTGAGCTATCACCTTGCGGGTCAGCTTGGGTCCCCCCGCCGCCAATTTCCTCTAGTTTCTTTTGCAGCTCCCCCACGTTCGCCGCCGCCGCGCGCACGCGCACGTTATTGTCCGCGTAGATTTGCTGCAGTCCGCTCAGCTCGGCCTGCGCTGCGATTAATTGACCTTGCAAAATGGCTGCGGCATTTACCATCGCCTTGCCTTGCTCGGGAATGTCTATCGCGGTGTTCTTGCTAGCGAAATCACTGAAATTGTTCTCCGCAGAACTAAGATCGGCCTGTACCTTCTGAAGGCGTTCTTCCAGAAAGAGTCGCTCGCGCCGCGCCGACGAAGTACTGACTTCTGCCACAAGCAAGTTCAACTTCGCCACGTAGGCCTGGGCCATTGCGGCGGCACGCTTTGGATCGTGATCCGTGACCGCGATGGAAACAATCCCGCTCTTGCGGTCCTCGGAAACATCAGTGCGTTCCGTAAGGTCTCTCCGTGCGTCTTCGATTTTTGAGTCGCCGTAGACGTCCATGAGGTGGAATTCCTCAATGAGGCGATCCTGGACGGTGTCGCTGCCTAGGATACCCACAAAAAGCGCGCCGGAACTCTTCACGCCAAGAAGGTCGCCGGCGATTCCACTCAGCGCTGCTGCACCCGCACTTCCTGCTGCTGCAGCAAGCATTCCCAGAGTCTCCGACTGACTCTCGGGCGGCATCAATCGTGTGACCGCCTGGTAGCGCACTGGAATCAGGAATGCTAAAAGGGTGCTCGCCAGGAAGGCACAGACCCCGGCGCGAAACAGGGACCACCCGTTTGCCCACAGCAACTGCAAGAGAGGTAAAAAACTATGCTGCTTCTCGATCGGTCCCATCGGAGATGATCCGGACAAGTCGCTCCCCAAGGCTTCCGCGCGGGTATCGTGCACCGGTGCCGTACCCATCGAGCTCAAATCGGACCACCCCGGCCCGCCGTTGGGGCGACATGAAACGCCGATGCTTCACAACGCTTCCGCACTCGGAACCGCGTTTCGATCGTCGGGGTCACTCCGTTCTCGTTCACATTCCGCCAATGAAATTGCCGACCGCACCGCGCCACTGGATGAGCGCGTTTACGAGACAGTTCGCTCCACAGTTTGCCAGCTCTACGGCCAGTCATCACGGCAACCTCGAGTTTCGATTGTCTCCTACCGCTCCCAGGAGCGCGGGTAGAGTGCCAATTACAATCATCACTTCTTTCCGTCTCGTAGTGCAGATTCGGCGGAATTTGCGGGCGATCGACCAAACAGCTTCTTCGGCTCAAACGAAACTTCTGCGGCCACTGTTACGTTCCTTGAAACATTGGGTTGGATCACCGGGAACAGCCAGCGCTCATGTTGAACCGAGGTAGAAAGACCGAGCGAGCGCCACCAGTAATCGACACGCCCCCCCACATCCGTCAGGCTCCCGCCGCCAGGGATATAATCGTGCCCGACATTCTGGTGGCGGAAATTGACCTGCAGCCGGCTCCGTGCTCCCAGCCAGTAGTTTGTCCATGCTTGGATGCCCTGCCCCGCCCGGCCTACCCAACTGCCGAGCAAATTGCCGTTGTTCGTATAACCGTTTAGGTATCGGTTCTCATCATAATAAAAACCGTTATCGTACCCTCCCCTGGGACCTAAAGGGTTATTGGTGTACACGCCTTCCGCTCGGAAATCCAGTCTTCGCAGTTTAGGAAACATCGGTACATAGATACCTGCGTGCCAAGCAGCCCGTTCAGGATACCCAAACGGCAAGGGCCTCTCCTTAGGATCGAGAAAGAAGATGATTTGGTCGTGCGCAAACCCGTCGCCATAAAAGGTCAGCCATTTTCGAAGCTTGGGAATACGATAGGAAAAATCCAGACCGTCTTCTCGGCTCGACTTCGAATCCCCATCGGGCAGATCCCCTCCACTATCAAGGATGGCTTGAACGAAAGTCCCTGGCGTAGTTGGAACACCTACACCGCCAAACATCGTCGTGTATGAGACGCCGACCTCCAGGTTGGTCGTCAGCTTGAAACTGACCTTCCAACCGTCGATGAGCGGCTGAGGACTCGGAGCCCGTGTCCAAGAGCCAACTACCCCGGAGGAGGTATCAAAAAAGTGCTGCCCTTCAAGCTGTCCAATAAAAAACTCCGTCCGGATTGGACCCAGCAACTTCAAGAAACTCGGCAGTTGGAATGGAGACACACGATTGATGCGGAACATGTCGATCGGTTCCGCGTCGTCGCCAAACATCATGGGGCCGCCGTCGCCAGGACCCCACCAGAGACTTTGGCGTCCGAACGTAATCTGCCAATTCTCGACATTCAGTCCGACATAGGCATCAAGTAACTCCACGCGATTGACTGAGCTGAAGGGCGTGGCAGGCGCCACCGCGGGAATGCCGCCAACCGATGCTATGGTTTGCCGGGCCGTTTCGGGAAGTGCTGGAGCCGAGGGTGCCCGCTCGTACTCCGCTCGCGCATAAGCGATCCATCGGCCGGACGATGCCCAACCAGAAACGCCGTCTACAGAGTTGAGTCCCTCCTGATAGGGCCTGCCGAAATCGTTGACCATCGTCTGGCCAAAGTCATAGCCGTCCGTCAACGGCTTGCCGGAAATCCCTGTCACGCGGGAATAAAGCGACTCGACTTTCGCGCGGGTACTCGAACCTGGATCTGTCTGCTCCGTTTCATCGTGAAATTCGGCAGCTAAAGCGTCGTAAATTTCCTCGGCTTCTGATCTGTTCCCGCTTTCTTCGTCGATCTTTTCCTCTGCCTCACCGAGGAGCCGCGCGCACTCACGTCGCGTCCAAGGACGCATTCCACTGAATCCACTGTCTATTACGCCCAACGCGATAAGCCGGTCGAACGCGGGATAGATCCAGCTATCCAATTCCACATAGGGCGAACCCCCACTACCCCACAAGCGCCTCGCCTCGTCATCGCGAGATTCTGTATACGTTTCCCAGTCTCCGCCGCCCAGCTCGGGATCATGGTGGTGGCGATAGACTTCCTGTCCCACAAACCACCCGATTGCGCTCCCAATCAGGACGTCCGACGGAAAATGCTGCTTAGCGCTGAGCCGCGATCCGCTCACGGCGGTTGCAAGACCGTAGGCGAGGATGTTCGTCAGTGGGCCGGGGTATTCGTGCGCAACAACACTGGCTACGGCCCACGCAGCGGACGAATGTTCGGAAGGAAACGAATCGCCGCCCTGCCAAAAACTCCCTCGATAATTGTCTTGCAGCGGCCGTTCTCGGCCGAAAGAATACTTCGTCGCGTAGGTGACGGCCAAACTGTCGAGGGCTGCTTCGCCTGCCAAAAAACCCGTCTCTCGCTTGTGTTCATCGTGAGTCATATGGCCCCAGAGATACATTCCACCACCCGCAGCAACGAGAGAGGCAAGACCGTAGTTCGAAAAATCCTTGCTGTACTTGAGTCGGCCCGGTGAATTCGAGAGATGTTTTTCCGTTTCAGTGTCCGTAACAAACAGCGCGGCTGTGGCGCCTCCCAAAGGAAGTAGCCAGTCCGCATCCGCCGCACGCAAATGCTCCGGGCTCGTCCAAATTGCTTTCTGGTCTGCGACAAGATTCCTAAGCAAAGAAATCCCCAATGAGTTTTCGTAGTCCTTCGGCGCCGGCTGCGGATCCGTCTGTTGCACGGGCTTGGAATCCTTCTGGCCCTGTGCAGAGCAACTGGAAGTCCGCATTCCTGCGAGAGCCAACAAGCAGCCGACCAATAATGCCTTCGTCCTCCGCATCGTCCCCACGTCACTAGTAGCGCAGAGCGATAAACACCGTGCTCGCAATCGAAGACGCTACCTGCGCAGACGTGAATAGATTCTGCCAATTCGGCCCGCCACCGATTGCCTTCTCGGGCACTACCACCATGTCCCCAGGTTGCAGCGTGGCGCCCAGCGCGTCCCCGGCCCACAAGCTCTGTTTCTCCCCGATCACCGAACCGTCAGCCCTGACAACGAAGATCGCCTTCTTGTTTGCGAGCGTTGTTGGCCCTCCCGACTGGCTCAGATACCATTTCGCGCTTCTGCCGGGTCGGAAAGACACTGCCGTTGAGTTGAAGACCTGCCCCGTCACCATTACGTAGCTCGGCTTCTTGGGAACCGATAGGACGTCCCCTGCCCTGACTTCGACGTCAGCGCTCGTGTTTTGCCAGCGATCCAGGCGATCGGAAATTCGTATGGCCACGCGCCCCACGGGGGCATTCGAACTCAGCTGCGTGAGTGTTGTCTGATATTGCTCAAGGGCCGTCTGTTTGGCTTGTTTTGCTTTGGCGTCGGTGTCTGGAAGGAGCTCGAGGTTAGTCTGTTCGTCCTTCACACGCATAATCAGTTCATCCTGCTCCTTGGCCTCCAACTCGCGCACCTGAACCCTTTGAAAGACGGCGCCGTACGGATACGCGTCGGACTGAAATCCGCCGGCTCGCACAATGATAGAGCTCAGCCGTTCACCTGGCCGAATTCCGTACGTCCCCGGATGTACTACCTCGCCCTTCAATGTGATCGAAGCACCTAGATCGTTCCATCCGGGAAGTTCACGGATCGTCAGTACATCCCCGTTGTGCACGGGTACGTTGGATTTCGCATCTCCATTGAGCGCCGCGGAAATCGCGACCGACTCATGCTGTCCCGTGAGTTTGGCCTGGTCCCCGCCCGTATAATCGAAATGAGTTAGGTCGGCTGTTTGTGTATCAGCACTTGGCTTTAGCCCGCCACCTACCCGGATCAAATCAGCCACTGTCATATTGGTTGCTAACGGATATCGTCCCGGTTTCGCCACGTCTCCTTGGACGTAAATGGTGGCAGGCTGTAACGCATCTGGGCTCTTGTGAATGAGCAAGCGGTCCCGGGCCAGGAGAAGAATGTTGTCGGTCGGATCGCCAGAGAGAGCCGCGCTCAGGTTCACGCTGAAAATCTTGGACTTCCCGTCTGGCAAGTAGCGAAATACTTGCGCATCCTCCGTCTTCGCATCGGGAGTAAGTCCTCCGGCCAGGTGCACCGCATCGCTTAGGTGGATTTGCCCCGAGGTCGGATAGGTTCCCGGAGCACGCACGTCGCCCCAAACTGAAACAGACGGAGGGTTCTCGAAATCGTACCGGCTGAAAATCCGCACCGTGTCCATCGGTCGCAACGCGGGCGCCGCCAAAGGATTTTCCATCACCTCCGCCACATCGAAGCTTTCCACGCTCGGATGGAAATCGGGTGGATTCAGCCGAATAATCTCAGCGTATTGCGTTGCGGGCTCCGGCAACAGATCTTTGTACGAAGCGATCACATCGGTGACGCGCATGTTTTCCCGATAGGAATAGCGGCCCGGCCGCAAGACATGGCCCTCGAGGTACACTGTGTCCTGGTTATAAGGGGCGATCGGATAGATGCGAATCCTATCTCCATCCTGAACCTGAAACGAGTCCAGCTTTCGCGTGACGTCTGCATCGCCGTCTGTCTCCGGAACGTCCAAGCTCAGCATGGTCTGCTTCTCGTGGGCCGCCAGCCGTTGCACTTCGATGTGTCGGAGTGTCGCTGCGGGCAGCAAACCCCCAGCGAGTTCCAGAACACTCGAAAGCGTTTTCTCATCCTTGAGCTCGTAAATCGCCGGTCGCCGCACCATCCCCTCGACTGTCACTTGCGAACTGACCGGCGGCACCAGGACGGTGTCGCCGTTTTCCAAACGCTGCACGCCGGTTCGTACGCCATGCAGAAGCAAATCGTACAAGTCGACTTCCTCGATTAACTGGTTGCCCCGGTAGTGCTTGACGAGGCGCAGCGAGCCCTGAGGCGTAGGTCCTCCTGCCGCGAAGAGAGCGTTCAGCGGAGTGGATAGAGAGCTGATGTCGTAGGCGCCGGGATTGGACACGTCCCCGACTTCGTAGACACGGATCGTTCTCAATCGCGAAAGCGAAACATCCGCGGACTCGTCTCGGAACTGCGTCCGAAGTGTGCGCTGCAGGTCCTCTTGCACATCCGCCAGACTCTTGCCGCTCACGAGAAGCGGGCCTACCTCGGGCAAACTTACTCGCCCTTCGCGATCCACCGTCCGATACAGGCGTTGCGACACGCCGCCCCACAGATCGATCGCGAGCCCATCGCCGGGGCCCACGACATAGTCGGGCCCCGCCGGCAAATCCATGGGGATCAACTGCGGGTCGCGCGTCCCGTTTTCAAAGACTTGGCTAGCAAAACGTTTCGGCTCGGATGGGTGCGGGGTTGCTTGTAGATACATGTCGTAGAGCGATGGGATATCGTTGTAAGGGCTTTTCGCACGCACCATCCTTGGTTCCAGCAACGCGGTCTCTTGCGTGCTGCGTTCAAACTGTTGATTCGGAATCAACGGAGAGCCGGAAGGATGCGCCGGTGAAACTGTGTCCAACCCACCTCCCACGCTCATGTCGGAGGAATCCGTTGCTCCGCTGGCAAACGGGCCACCCAGCGATCCGATCATAGAAGGATCCAGCGAGCCAAGGTCTCCCGTTTGGCCATTTCCGGCCCGCTGCAAAGGGGAGGGGTCCGTGGCAGGCCCACTCAATCCAAGCAACCGTACCTGCGTCGGCTCGCCCGATGCCGAAAGTCCAAGCATCTCTAGCCCGCCGCCCGATTGATTTCCGTTTTGGATCAAACCTGCGCGTTCCAGCGAGCTTCCGTTCCCGTCCGGGTAGGGGGGAGCACTCGGCGGTCGGGGATTCGTTTGCGCAGGCGTTCCTGCGGGACTGGCGATAGGTGCGACGGGCTGAAAAGTCCCTTGCGTGCCGCCTTGTCCCGCCTGGGAGTTTTGTTGAGAGGAGCAATTACCTTGTGCTCCCGGTGAGCACGATTGCGACGCCTGCATATTTTGCTTGGCCTGCGAGCGCTCTTGCGTTCGCTCTTCTTCCTCCTGCTGCGCAATCCACTTCGCGCGCTCCTGGAGCAGCAAATCCTGTTGCTTACCCAACAGCGAGGTCGGATCTACCTTCGGCACGAGATATCCGTAACGCTGCAATAGTTGGGTCGCTACAGAGCGGAAGGCAACATCGCTCTCGAGCCGGTCGAAGATCGCATCGTCTGTGAGGTCAGATTCAGCGATGATCTGCCCGTGATCGGTCGCATCCTTCGCCACCCAGCGTTTCAGCTCCACCATCAGCCCGACATCCTGCAGGAGAGCCGTCTTGATCTGCGAAGGGGAAGCCGCGACTAAACTCAGATTCTGCCGCCCAAGATCGGAGGACGGCACCCGCGCTGGCGCGTCACTCTGTCCTCGCGCTACACGGTAGCAAGGCCCCAAAGCTAAGACCGCGAAGACCAAGTACGGCAGTGGGCTCCACAGTCTGCCCTTACTCGCGTACGTCCTGTGCCAAGCGCTCATTGCAACCTCTCCGAGGGCTCGGTCTTGCCGCGCAACGCGTTCAAGACACCCGTCTCGGACGCCTCGATCTCATTGGACTGCACGCGAAGCGAAGCCCAATAGAACATCGAGCTATTTCGGTCCGCGGCGATCGCGATTACTTTCATGTCGGGATGTTTCTGCAGGATCGAATGGCACGCAGCGGGGAGCTGATTTTGCTTACCCAGTGCCACGATCAGGAAGTCTGGGAGCGTTCGCTCCACGGCACTCGCAAGTTCGGATTCCTCTTCGACGTTCCCGACGATCTCAATATCGGGTTGGTCGGAGATTGTTTCAGCTATGAGTTCCCGAATGAGGCGCGGGCGATTTGCGATCAGAACCCGAATCTGGGTCATGGAGTGCTCCCTGGTGAGTTTAAGTATCGGCATGTTGCTATGGTCGGTACAGGTTCAAAGTTGCTCCAATAGATTCTGCGGCGAACGCACTGGGAGGTGGCTATGTCACATTCGCACGTACCGTGCCCTCGTACCTATCGGTACCCAGGCCGAGTACCCAGTACTGTTTGGACGGGAGAGATGAGTTGATCAAGCAAGCTTCGCCGGTGTCGCGGGAATGTCGCGTATTGGAGCAATCCGCCTCTGCCCCTGCACCGACGGTCTAATGGCACCCGCGTCGCGCGCCATCCTCACTTCGTGGCAGCGCCACGCTGTGCTCCTCGTGGCTCTCGGCGCTCTACCAGTGCGGAACCGAGCGCGGACCGTCCCGAAATGGCTTCCTCTTGAGGAAACGGTGTAGTCGGTCAGTCCGCGTATGACAAAGGCGTTGCCGTCTCTAGCTGCTCGGGGCTCGCTCTCTGCGAGGCGGATCGCCACGAAACAGCCGCGCAGCAGGCGAAAATTACTACTTCCGGATCCAACGGGTTACGGTAACTCATATCGGGGTGAGTAATGTAATAGGCAAAGGGGAAAATGGCCAACAGGAGAGCATAGGGCACCACTAGGCCTGCACCCCTCTGAAACATCTTGCGCAGTCCAATCAGCGCCAGAATTGTCGTCGCGGTGCAAAAAGGGATGTCCCCCAGGTCGAAGGGTTCTTCCCGGAGATACTCTTTGTCAAAACTCCAATACCCGGTCCACATGTATACAAGCCGTCGCACCGAACGCGACAGAAAGATTCCCGGATGATATTCAATAAATTCGCGTGCCTGCGACCACTTTTCAGCCATGTATGCCTGCTCGCCCACGCGGCGAAGTTCAGCGAGCTCAGCGCCGTTCCCTGATGGTTGTTCAACTCCGTTCCACCAATGCAGCGTGTTGCCAATGTTCCCAACACAGACTTCGAGGGGAAAGACATCCTTAATGAACACTGGCTGGTGAAACGTCCGGTAATTGCGGATCATCCATGGCGCAACGACCGCGCACGTGACCATCGCGGCGGTTGCGGCCTGGAATGCCCACGCCCTCCGCTGTCGATTCAGCTGACAACACGCCCATGCGCCCAAGAACGGCACCACACTGAGCACAACAGGATTGGTCAGCGCGCTCAGACCGCAAAGGACGCCAAAGCCCGCCCACGCCCACTTGCGAGTCGAATCTTGCAAATTTAGCGTTGCCCAGAGGATGCAACTCAAGAGCAAAGTGATCAAGGCGTGATCCCACATCGAGTCGGCCGAAAAATAGATCGCATAGGGAAAGAAAGCCCACGTCCAAGCGGCCCATAGCGCTTCTTTACTTCCGAAGCTCTTCTTGGCCATAAAAAAAATCGGAATGCACGTGAGCGCCGAGACCAAGCTGTTCAAACTCAGCATCGCTAGCGCCGCAGACTTTGTGTAAATCCCAAACAGTGCAAAGATGCCTGCCAGAAGGTAGGGGGGGACGGGCGCTACCCAGGCCGTCGGACCCGTATCACCGCCATAGAAGGGGTTGCTGAACCCATGACCCAAAACAAGCGACCGGGCGATCTTTCCTGTTTCGAAGGCGAATTCCCAATGTTCTCTTCCCGGCGCGAGAAAGCTCGGATACGCAAAAGCGGCAACCGCCAGTCGCATCGCAAGCGCGGCCACGACTGCGCACAATAGAACATGGGGACGATAGTCTGCGAATCCGGACGGCAAGGTGTCGCGGACTGAGTTCCTGGTTGTCATGGCTTCGGATGAAAGATGTCGCCGGCTCCTTAATCACCAGCGATTTCCCTTGTTTCTCCTTCGCCAGACAGATGCAAGATGTAGATATCGACTGAAGACAGAATTCTAGGTGACGTTCGTGCTCGAAAATAACGTCTGATTACGCAAAGCCTCAGAGATGTCGAGGCGGTCCGGCACGTCTAGCTTTCGTAAGATTCGATGGACGTGATTCTTAACAGTTTGTTCGGACAGATTCATATACTTGGCGATTTCTTTGTTGGTCAGCCCGCGGCTAATTAGAGGAATGACTTGTTGCTCGCGGCGAGTCAACCCCCATCTGGCACGCTTCTGACTATCCGGTAATTCGTCAGTTTGCGTCGCGACAAAGTCAAAGAGCACCCGAGCGTAGCTTGGTGGACACATGACCTGTCCCTCTGCTACTGCGCGAATTGCCGATACCACATCACTTGCCGACGCATCCTGTAAGACATAGCCGCGCACACCGTGCTGAACCGCTGCTAGAAAGCGGTTCTGGTCATCTTCCATGGCGACCAGGACGCACCAAATCGAACGGCTGAGAGGCTGCGTTTTAGGGAGCGATTGCGAATTTCCTAAGAGAAACTCCAGAGAATCAAGGACTAACACCTGCGCGCCACACGCCACGATTTCCTCACGACACGTAGTCCCAAGCGCCTTTGTGGCAATGAGTTGAAGGTCTGGCTTCTTGCTCAAGATACGGGAGATGGACTCTCTAAGCAGACGATTGCGACAGATAATCAAGACCTTAGCGTTGCTTTCCATCGCGTTCCCTCAGCGCGTAAGAACGTCTGCTTCGGCCCCAGGGTCCCCCAACGCTGCCGCAGATGGTACCTGAGAAACGTATCAAGGCAACTATTAATATCAGGTTTCAGAAACCTCTCGGTTAGGTGAAGGCAGTGCCAAACAGCCGGGAAATGGTCTTTACGGTCCTGGGTGTTGTTACCGACCTCTGACAAGAGTTGAGCCCGCGGGGCAGAAGTCGGTTTTCGGACTCGCTCCAGAAAGTGCTAGTTGCTGGTTTGTCAGAGGCTTAGGGTTTCCTACGAAAGGGGGCACTTCGGTGCTCAACAAGGCCTCTTGTTTTCAGTTTAGCCACTATGGTACGCCTGACACGCCGCCATAATAGTCGACGTCGCTGTCGGAACTCGTCACGTGGGCGCAGAAAAGCCGAATGTCGCTAGGTTAATTGTGCCTCGAAACCGTGTTGGCCGCGTCGTCGATGTGAGAGCTAAAGGGCGTCATCGTTCCGGCTCGCCGAAAGGGCTCCAAACAATAAGATCTCTGCGAATCAGTGACTTAGCTAGTTCGTTTTACAGGTTTCGGCAATTTTGACATCACTTTTTTGCGCCCGTCTCAGTATTGACGATGGCGATAAGCTCGCCCTATAATCTGGCCAGCTCTATTCCTCCCGGCCGAAGTTTCCTTCCAAGGTGGGGGTCTATGACGACGCATATCAGCGGCACAGTCGGATTGGTTTTGAACCACAAAGGCGACGACGTGTGGACGATCGCGCCGGAGCAGACCGTTTACGCAGCGATCGAAAAAATGGCGGACAAGGGAGTAGGCGCCTTGCTCGTCCTTTCCGAAGGCAAGCTCGTAGGTATTGTCTCGGAGCGCGACTACGCGCGGAAAGTGATCCTTAAGGGTCGGTCGTCGAGGATGACGCAGGTGGCAGAGATCATGACGAGCCAGGTGATCCTTGCCGCGCCAAGCCAGCCCGTGAACGAATGCATGGCGATCATGACGCGCAACC